>JAEEGJ010005515.1_pt1 | contig 39636 bp, 41 predicted proteins | sample 8958761 | NCBI WGS metagenome assembly JAEEGJ01 (sample SAMN16246546, study PRJNA631951) | gut metagenome | biome: gut microbiome; feature: rumen; material: RS-attached | host: Bos | place: Iran: Karaj | collected 2018-10 | reverse complement strand
TCAATCCTAGGTCGGTCTCAGCGGTAGCGTCTATGATCGCGGCGATTGGGATTGTCGGATGTTCGATGACCTGAATGCCGTCGACAGGCTTCTCCGGTTGGCGAAGGAGCAGGACGGCAGCCAAGCCGGCGGCAACGGCCGTGGCCAGACCCCAGATCCAGGGAGCGGCCTTTCTGGCCGGTGCAGCCGCTTTTCCCTCCCGAAGGGCGCGGAACTCGGCAAGACTGCCTTCCGGAAGCTTGCTTTCGTAGCCTTCCAGCTTGTCCTTCGCTATGTCTTCCCAGCGTTTCATCGTTCCTTCAGATAGAGCCTGATTTCTTCTTTGAGTTGTTTCCTTGCTTTGGTCAGCGCGCTGGCCGAGCCTTTCTCGGTGATGCCCAGCGCTTCAGCTATTTCCTTGTGTGAATATTCGTCGATACAGTAGAGGTTGAAGATGGTCCGCCGCATGTCCGGCAGCCGCGCGATCCATTCCAGGAGCTTCTCCTGCGGGATTTTCTCCATCTCTTCCTCCGTCGGGTCGGGGATGTCGGCGTGCTTCCCGAAGTCCAGGGAAATGGTCTTCCACCGCTTCCGGCGGACCTGGTCGAGTGCCTTGTTGATGGCGATCCGCCGGATCCATCCGTACAGCGAGCCCTTGCCGCTGTAGCGGAAAGTCGGGATCTTATCAAGAGCCTGGATGAGCGATTCCTGCATCAGGTCCTTCGCGTCGTCAGCGTCCCCCAGATAGCGTCGGCAGAGTGTGTACACCCTGGCTGCATATCTCGTATACAGCTCGTCTTCCGCCAGTCTGTCCTTCGCGCAGCAGGCCTCGGCCAGGGCCTGCTCATCCAGATCTCTATACACTCAACACCATGTTTGAACCGTTAAAGTTACAAACAAATCCCCATGAAGTTTTTCAGTTTTTCCGTTTTTTCAATTGATAAGTCCCCGCGATGTCGCCTTTGTCGTCGTACCAGTTCAGGGTCATCGCGTCGCCCTCCAGCGCGCCGTCATAGACCCGCAGCACGTGCTCACCGTAGGTCTGGACCAGGTCAAAGGTCTTTCCGTCCTCCGCCCAGCGCGTCTCGTAGACATAGCGGTTGCCGGCAAACAGCCCCCGGATCGACTTCTCGACCACGCACTGCAGCTTTTCGTTGCGGAAATACACGAATATGTCGCCGACGTGGTCTTCGGTCTCCCCTGTCGAGCCGTTGATCATCTGGACCTTGAATTCGCCTTCCCAGACCGGGGTCGGCACAGCAATCTTGTCGTCCAGAGAGCAGGAACTCAGCATGCAGAGAGCGCCGAGGGTCGCGAGTGCAATTCTTTTGTTCGTTTTCATGTCGTTCAATTCTGTTTCTGCTAATAAAACGCGCCGGAACGCAAAATACGTCCCGGCGCGCATCACTTTTTTCAAAAACCCGTTTTAAAGCAGCAAGAAACGGTATGCTGTTTGCAAAAGAGGCGGATAACACCCTATTAATCTTAACACCATGAAAAAGAGTTTGCTTCTCTCCCTTGGCCTGATGCTGTTCGGCCTCCAATCCTACGCGCAAGACGTCATCCACGTGTTCGACCAGCGTCCCATCGAGGCCAAAGTCCTCGAAATCACGGACGATTATGTCCGCTACAAGACCTTCGACAATCTGGAGGGACCGGACTACCGGATGTCCGTAGCCCGGATCATGCGCATCGTCTTCGAGAACGGCACGGAGAAGACCTTCTCCTCGGCCGCCATGCTGGCCGCCCCCAATTTCTACGGGCCGGTCAGATACCGCCTCGGCCGCTTTTATGATTATCGCGGTATCCCCGTCGACAATTATAGCGACATGATTGGAGCCGCCTTGTATGGAAGCGATTATCGCAAGGCCAGGAACCGGACTTTTTGGGGCATCTCCCTCACCGGCCTCGGTTCAGCCCTTGTCGTCGCCTCGATGCTCAGTTCCTCGATGACGGCCGACTTTAACCATAGTTCCGGCATGAACGTTTCCTCAGACTCCGCTACGATTTTCGGCGTCATGGGCGGCGCCTGCCTCGTCGCGGGCATTCCCCTTTGGATCAGCGGCAGCCGCAAGTTCAACAAGATTGCCGACGACTACAACAAGAATTATGGCCGCGGCAATGTCGGCCATAATTCCAGCCTGCAGCTCAAGTCGGGCGTGAACGGTGTGGGCCTGGCTTTCTGCTTCTAGCGCTTCTTCTCCCCGAGGACGCACCAGCGGACGACGGGGATGCGCTTCAGCAGCTCGTAGAGGAGCGGCGAGAGCGTGAACACAGCCACGGTCAGGATGACATACATCGCAACCGGAGGCAGCTGGGTGTACATTTTCATCATATACCCCAGGCTTGCCACGACTAAATAATGGACGATATAAAGACCGAAACTGGAGCGGGTCATGTACCCGGCGAAGGTTCCGGTCTTGTCGTATCTTGCTTTGAACCAACCCATCATCGCGAGGCACATCAGCCAGCCGTAGAGGCAGTTCAGCGGGCTGCCCAGGTACTGCGGCGAGGTGTTGTCCTGGCCGAAGGTCGTGACGGTCAGGGCGGAGCCAGCCGCGACGGCGCAGACCATCAGCGGGATCCAGAGCTTGCCGAGCTGCTCCTGAATACGGTCGTGCGAGAACACGAAATAGCCCAGCAGGAAAGGAATCAGGTAGAAGAGCGGCTTATAGAGGTTGATCAGCCCGTCCAGCGACTCCGGGCGCGGATGCGCGACCATCGTCTGCATCCCCAGCCAGAACAGCACGCCCAGCAGGATGGCGGGCGCGATGCCGGCCTTGCCGCACCAGTCGCGGAAACGGTCGCGGGCGTCCAGCTTCCGCACCGGCAGCAGGAGCAGGGAGAAGAGCCACAGGTCCTGGATGAACCAGAGCGGCCCGGTGCCGCTGACGGCCCACAGCATGAACTTGAACGGCTGCGGCACGTTGATGAGCTCTTCGGCACCCGCCACGGCCGTGTTGAAATAGCCCGTCATCCACTGGAAGACGAAGAGGCCGACCGTCGCGGGCACAAGCAGCTTGCGCGTCCGCGCGCGGAACCATTCCTTCGCGGAATGCTTCTCCAGCGCGTAGCGGGCGCTGATGCCGGCCAGCAGGAACAGCAGCGGCATGAACCACGGATAAAGGACATACATCACGACGTCCTGATACTGCGGGCCGTCGCCGAAGCCGCCAATCCCGCCGAAGACGCCTTTGTTGTTGTAGAAATAGATGACGTGGTAGAACAGCACCAGGAGGACCGTCACCCAGCGCAGGTTGTCGATCCAATGCTTTCTCATCTCGACAGGCCCTCCATCACCTGGTCCACGGCGCTCTGGAAAATCTCCGTCTTGACCAGCGCCATACCGCGCTCGTCGCCCACCATCAGCAGGGCGTCGCCCGGTTTGATACCGTACTTATTGCGCGCATCGCGCGGGATCACGATCTGACCCTTGTCTCCCACCTTCACGACTCCGAAGATGTACTTGCCTTCTTGTTCTTGCATATTTCCTACTTGTTAGAAATTTCCCACAAATATAACTATTCTTCCAAACCCGGCAATACAATCCCCTGAAAAGAGGAGACAGAATTCCCGGGAATTGTCTATCTTTGCAGCCCGATGGAACTGAAGAGACGCATCATTTCCCTTTTGCTGCTGGCTGTTTTCGTGCCGGCGGTGTTTGCGTCTTCGCTGCACAGACACCATCACGTTTCCGAGGAAGCATCCATCGAATGCGTTGATTGCCACCACCATTCCGGACATCTCATTTCTGCCGTCCAGGGCATCGACGATTGCGTGCTCTGCCATTTCCTCGGGCTCTCTTTCATCGTCGCGCTCATCGCGACCCTCCTGCCGCCCGCCAGCCGGCTGAACGCCTTCTACGGCGTCCTGCGGCAGGCCGTCCCCGCCGCGGGCCCGCGGCACAACCGCTCCCGCGCTCCTCCCGTCCCGGTATTGTCCTTCTAATTCCACCGTCCCGCGCCCTTCCGGCGCGCAGGGACGTCCGAATCAACAATACCAACAGGAAAGAATATGATTGCAACCATCCTGGCTGCCGTCATGTTGCTTCAGGTACAGGACACCACCGAAGTTCTGAACGCCGCCTCCGTGTACGGAGAATCGCAGCGCCGGGAACTGATGCACATGTCCCTGAACAGCATCGACATCGGCCGGAACTATATCGAGAACAATTTCTCCGGGACGCTCATGCAGAGCCTGAGCTCCATTCCCGGCGTGCAGGCCCGCGCCATCGGCTCCGGGCAGTCCAAGCCCGCCATCCGCGGCCTGGGCTTCAACCGGATCGTCGTGGCGGTGGACCGCATCAAGCACGAAGGGCAGCAATGGGGCGACGACCACGGGCTGGAGATCGACCAGTTCGCGGTGGACCGCGTGGAGGTCGTCAAGGGCCCGGGGGCGCTGATGTACGGCTCCGACGCCATCGGCGGCGTGCTCGGCATCTACACCAACTATCTGCCGACCGCGCCCTTCGAGGGCCGCGTGAACCTGTTTGCGCGCAGCAACAACCGCGCGCTCGGGCTCTCAACGCGGCTGCAGGGCCGCCAGGGCCATTTCTACTGGCGGCTCAACCTCACCGGCTCGGACTACGCCGACTACCAGGTCCCCACGGACGAGATCGAATACTACTCCTACCGCATCCCGCTGAAAGACGGGACGCTGCGCAACACGGCCGGCCGCGAACGCGACGCCTCCCTCACCCTGGGCTACGTCGGACCGCGTTTCCGCAACGACTTCCGGGTCTCGGAGGCGTGGAGCAAGAGCGGCTTCTTCGCCAATGCGCACGGGCTGGAGGTGCGCCTGTCGGGCATCGACTACGATGCCTCGCGGCGCGACATCGACCTGCCCTGGCAGAGCGTGAGCCACCTGACGGTCCACGACCACGCGCATTTCCACGCGGAGCGTGTGACGCTGGACGCGGACCTGGCCTGGCAGCTCAACCACCGCGAGGAGCGCTCGGAGCCCGTCTCGCACGGCTATATGCCGCGCCCGGCGGACGACCGAGAGCGTGTCTTCCACAAGCACACGCTCACGGGCAAGCTGGGCGCACGGCTCGACCTGTCCCCGCGGCACCAGCTGCAGGGCGGGCTCGACGCCGAATGGCAGCACAACCGGCGCGACGGCTGGGGATTCATCATCCCGGACTTCGAGACGCTCGCCGGCGGCGCGTTCCTGATCGACCGGTTTACGGTCTCGCCGGCGCTGAACTTCAACGCCGGCGTGCGCTACGACCACGCCCGCACGGACATCCACAGCTACACCGACTGGTTCACCACGCCCGACGCGGCCGGCGTGCCGGTCTACAAGCAGCGGTCCGGCGACCTGCGGCGCCGCTTCGACAGCTTCACCTGGTCGGCTGGCGCCGCCTGGAGCCCGGGCCGCTGGGTGCTCAAGATCAACGCGGGCAAGAGCTTCCGCGTCCCCATCCCCAAGGAGTTGGGCGCGGACGGCGTCAACTACCACATCTTCCGCTATGAGAAGGGCGCGCCCGACCTGGCGCCGGAGCAGTCCTACCAGGTCGACGCCGGCATCAACTGGCTGGGCGAGCGCCTCTCCCTGCGGCTGGACCCGTATTTCAACTGGTTCCCCAACTACATCTACCTCAATCCGGGTTCCAACTACTACGAAGGCCTGCAGATGTACACCTACACGCAGGCGGAAGTGGTCCGGACCGGCTTCGAGGCGCAGGCGACCTGGCAGGTCTGCCGCTGGCTGGAGCTGGAAGCCAAGGGCGAATACCTCTGGCAGCGCCAGCTGTCCGGCGCGAAGAAGGGCTACGCCCTCCCCTTCTCGCCGCCCTGGCGCGCGGATGTGACGGCAAAATACTCTTTCCTGGACGACGGTTTCGTCTCGCTCGGCGCACGTATCGCGGGCCGGCAGGACGAGATCGTGCCTCCCGAAAAGCCAACCGACGGTTGGTATACGCTCAACCTCTCGGCGGGGAAAGAATTCCCGCTCGGGAAGACTCTTCTGAAAGCCGGCCTGCAGGTCGAGAACCTGCTCAACCGGCGCTATTATGACCACACGAGCTATTACCGGCTCATCGGAGTCCCCGAACCGGGGCTGAACGCATCCCTGATGCTGGGACTCGAATTTTAGCAAAATGAAAAACATGAAAGCAACATCCATCCTCTCTATCTTCGCAGCCGCCGCTGCCCTCCTCCTCTCCGCCACCTCCTGCAACAAGGAGGAGAACCCCGCCAAACCCACCGTCACGCTCACGGAAGTGGGCCACGACAACAGCAAGACCGCCATGCGCGGCGACGACATGCACCTGGAGGCGGACATCCTCGCGGAGGGCCTGATCAAGCGGATCGACGTCGAGATCCACCAGGAAGACGGCAGCTTCGAGATCGAGAAATCCTATACTGAAGGCAAATACGTCGGCGTGAAGAACGTCGAATTCCACGAGCACATCGACATCCCCGCCGACGCTCCGCTCGGCGAATACCACCTGCACTTCACGGTCACCGACCAGAAGGGCCAGACGACCGTGGCGGAGACGCACGTCGAGGTGGTCGAATTCGACGCGGACCATGACCATGATCACGAACACGAGCATGAAGATTAAAACCCCCGTCACCCTGATGCTGCTGTGCGCGCTCTGCGCGTGCGGCAGCTCTTCCAAGGAGCAGGACAAAGTCCCGCCCGAGATCATCCCCATCGGCGACTACGCGTCGCCCCGCAACTGCCAGGTGTTCCAGCGCGGCGGCACGCTGCCCTTCGCCTACGCCTTCGGCGACAACGTGGAGCTCGGCTCCTTCAACCTGGAAATACACAACAACTTTGACCATCATACACACAGCACGGAAGCCGGCGAATGCAAGCAGGATCCCGTGAAAGAGCCGGTCCACCCCTGGATCTACAACAAGGATTATCCGATTCCGGCTAACCTGGACTATTACGAATCGGAGATCAGCATCCCCATCCCGTCGGACATCGACCCCGGGGAATACCATTTCATGATCCGTGTCACGGACGCCTCCGGCTGGCAGCAGCTCCGCTCGGTCAGCATCCGGATCGCGGAATAGGATTACAGGGTATAGACCATCACAGTATCCGCCTTCGTCTGCCTGCGCCCGTCATCCGGATCCGCTTTGGAATCCGTCCGGCCGTAGCGCTCGCAGATCGGGCGGATACTTTTTACGACGACCGGCGTGAACAGGCCGTTCTTGGTATAGAACTCACCTGTGTCGCCACGGTAGAAGACGGCGTGGATATACTGTCCGGCGGCATTCCGGAACACCAGGACGCAGTTCTCCGGCAGGTCCACCTTCTTCAGCTCACGGGACTCGCAGGGATACGTGGCCTGCAGGGTCAGGAAATGGTCAAAGAAGGCGTTGAGCTGATAGCCGTCGGTGAATGTCGTGTTCCGGGTGATGACGGGTGCGGGATCGACGCCCGCGCGGTCCAGCAGCAGGTTCAGCGCATAGAAGATGCAGGTCTGTCCGTTGTTCATCAGCGCCTCGGAGGTCTTCATCCGCTGCAGCGAATCGACCAGCGCGGCGACCTCCGGCTCCCCCAGCCCATCGATCCGGACCTCGAAGCGCTGGAAGGGCGCCTGACGGCTCTCCACCTCAAGCATCTTTTTCCCGTTGTAATCGTAGCTGAAAACAGGGCGGCGCTCTTTGAAGCAGAGCGTATCCCGGCCGAAAAAAGCCATGAAATAGCGGTAGGCCAGGGTATCTTTCTCTTCGGGTACATACTCTTCGATCCGGTCGAAGCGACGCACCAGCGAATCCCGGTACGCGCCGTCCAGGAGCGACTGCACGCCCATCCGGTCGCTCCCCATCAGGAGCGGGCTCTCCCGGTCCTTCCTCTGGGGGACGAAATCGTTCGTGAACGTCTCGCGGATCTCCGGCAGGAGTTCCTGGGCATCCGCAGCAATGCCGCCCAGCGTCAGCAGGAAGGCGGCGAAGGCAATCGTAGCAAGTCTCGCAGGTTTCATTTCCGAAAAATAACGATTCTCAGCAGAATCTCAAAAAAAAGCCGTCCTCGGTTTCAAATCACGGGTCTGGATTTGAAACGGGGGCGGCGAGGAAGTTTTGACAGTTTACCGGTTAAGCAATGTTTTCCATTGTTTTAGCCAGGTATCCCATAGCTTCTACTTTCTGTCGGTGTTGACCACGATGCGGATCTGTCCGGTAGGGGTCACCCAATATCTTTCAACACTCATATCCTTCCGGGCAAAGACCTTATGCGGATTCAGGGCATCCACGCCGTCGGGCAGTTTGACCGAGAAAAAGCCGTCGGCATCCGTTTCTGTCATGACGATGGTCTGACCGGGCTGGCCTGTCATCGGCACCACCATTTTGACGCCTGCGACCGGGTTGCCGTCCTTGTCGGACACATAACCGCGCACATTCTTGGCATTCAACATCATAGAGCTCATCAGAGCAACAACCAAAAGGACAATAATACGTTTCATAATGTTAAGTTTTTAGGATTTGATTAAGTTTATAGTTTTCGTTTCAAGTTTTAAGCTTCTCACAGTTTAAGTTCAGGTCTGGGTTATTCGATGTTCAGGTAAAAGTTTTTCAATGTTCAGCTAAAGTTTTTCAAAGTCTGAAGTCAGGTTTTTCAAAGTTTAAGTTCAGGTCAAGTCAATTCTTGTTTTCTATTATTAACCCATTGTTTTTGTGTGTCCGCTTTCGCTGACGACTGTTCCTTAAACATCCCCCGTGCCAAACTCGCAACTATTTGTATATTAATTATTTATAAGAGTGTAAAAAGTGTAAAGCCCCCTTTACAACTTTACATTTTTCTGTAAAATTTCACTTTACACTCCCCTTTTTTACACCTCCCCGCCTCCGCCCTGCCCCGATGCACCACTACTGTGGGGGAAAACACCCACAGTAGCTGAAGGGGAATGCGGTTTCGGGAGCAAAACCGGGGCTGTACGCTCCCGGATGGCGGAAAAAACAGGTTCCGGGAGCAAAATGGGGGTCTGGTGCTCCCGCAGGGGCTGGAGGAGGAGTTGCCGGGCACAAAAAAGGGTCGAAACGTGCCCGGGAGGGATGGCGGCCCGACATGAGCGTGTCCGGTGTCCCGTTTTTGGGGACACCAGGCATGATTTGGGCCGTTTTCGTTCCCGGTGTCCCTGTTTTGGGGACACCGGGAACGGTGCGGGGTCAGTGCGAAAGGAACTCGGGGCCAGCCCGACGTACGGCCGCATGCCTGCGGCTCCCGTCGCCGGAGGGATGATGGAGAATTGGCGGAGTTTTGTTATCTTTGGATTTGTAAAGACACAACGAACAACACCTGATTTTTATCTGCTATGGAAGGAGAATATCCGTGCGCGAACTGCAAGCTGCGGGCGCATTATGACAAGAACCCCAAGTCCCTGATCGGGCGCTTCTGGCGGTGGCATATCAATTTCTGTCCGGGTTTCCGGGGCTATTTCACCAGCCGGGACGAAGAGACCAAGGCGCAAATCCGGGAGAAGTACAACTTCGAGAAATACAAATAGCCTATGTTTGACGTCATCAAGATAGCCGATACCACCGAGAACGGCCTGCGGAAGGCTTCGTTCCTGACCTGCGGGGCGGTGTGCTCGCAGCAGATCGACATCGACCTGGAGGGCGACGTGGTCCGTCGGGTACAGTACACCGGCGGCTGCCACGGCAATACGCAGGGCATCGCCTCGCTCTGCGCGGGAATGAAGAAGGACGACGTGATCGCCCGTCTGGAAGGGATCGACTGTAAGGGCCGGGGCACCAGCTGCCCGGACCAGCTCGCCCGCGCGCTGAAGGCCCTGTAACATGTTCAAGGTCAGCGATATCATTACTACCCCGCCGGCAGCATTCTCGACCGAGCTGCAGCGGCAGGTCTATGCGACTTTCGCGGAACGCGGCATCCCCTTCGGGCGCGTGGACACGGATCCCGGCCTCACGATGGAGGACTGCCAGCACATCGACGCGAAGATCGGCGTGCGCATCGTCAAGACCATCTTCGTGTGCAACCGCCAGCAGACGGAGTTCTACCTCTACGTCACGACGGACGACAAGCCGTTCGTAACGCGCGACTTCTGCGGCGCGCTGGGCATCCCGCGCGTGTCGTTCGCCTCGGCGGAGAAGCTCTGGGAGCTGACCGGCGTGGAGGTGGGCGCGACCACCATCCTGAGCGCCATCCTGCCGCAGGCCGCGGGCGTCCATCTGGTGATGGACCGCGGCGTGGCGCAGAGCGAATGGTTCGCCTGCACCGACGGCACGGCCACGTGCTTCGTCAAGCTCCGCACGCGCGACCTGCTCGACAAGTATCTGAAAGACAAAGAACTGACCCTCATCGACTAGCTTCCCGTGCGGCGCGTCATCTTCCATATTGACGTGAATTCCGCCTTCCTCAGCTGGTCGGCGGTCAAGCTGCTGCAGGAAGGGCAGGCGGACATCCGCCTCGTGCCCTCGGTGGTGTCCGGCGACCCCAGCGACCGCCGGAGCATCATCACGGCGGCCTCCATCCCCGCCAAGAAGCTGGGCATCAAGACGGCGCAGCCCGTCTCGATGGCCCTGCGCAGCTGCCCCTCGCTGGTGATCGTCCGGGGCGACTGGGACTGGTACAAACGCTGTTCGCACGGCTTCATCGAGATCTGCCGCAGCTACTCCCCCGTCCTCCAGCAGTTCTCGATCGATGAATGCTTTATCGACATGACATTCCGCCTGGCGGGGCGCGACCCGGTCGAGGTCGCCACGCAGCTCAAGGAGCAGATCCGGCAGACGCTCGGCTTCACGGTCAACGTGGGCGTGGGCTCCAACAAGCTGCTCGCCAAGATGGCCTCCGACTTCGAGAAGCCGGACAAGGTCCACACCCTCTGGGAAGAAGAAGTCCCGCAGAAAATGTGGCCCCTGCAGGTACGCGACCTGCTCTGGGTGGGCAAGAAGACCGAAGCGCGGCTGGTCGCCAACGGCATCCGGACCATCGGCGACCTGGCGAAGCTCGGCCTGGGCTCGCTCTCGCAGCTGGTCGGGCAGAAATTCGCCCTCCAGCTGCACGAGAACGCCAACGGCCGCGACGACTCCCCCGTGGAGACGGAGACCTCCGAGGCCAAGAGCTACAGCGCGGAGCGGACTTTCCGGGAGGACCTGTCCGACCCGAAAGACATCGACCGCGCGCTGTTCAACGTGGCCTGCATCGTGGCGCACCGCATCCGCAAGGACCATTTCCGCGCGTCCACGGTATCCGTATTCGTCAAGTATAAAGATTTCAGCGTCAGCCAGAAACAATGCCAGCTGGCGCAGCCGACCGACATCACCGCGCTGATCCTCGCCGACGCGCGCCGCATCCTCGCCGAGGCGTGGGACGGCGTCACCCCCATCAGGCAGGTCGGCCTCGGCGTGAGCAAGCTCACACACGAGGCCGCCGAGCAGATGTCGCTGTTCGAAGATCCGAAGATGGATTTCTACCGGGAATGGGACCGGCAGTATGACGCGAAGCACACCCGCGAAGGGCGGATGAGCCGCGAAGAATTCGACAAGTCCCTTAAGCGTTGACGGGGAGATCCTTCTCCGTCAGGCAGCGCAGGCCGCCCTTCTCGATGACCTCCCGGGCCTTGTCGGCCTGGTCCGTCCGGAAGACGAGGATGCCCCTGCCATCGATCAGGAACGCATACATGTAGGTGATGCCGACCCCCGCGCCGCTGAAACGGCCGACCACGTCGGCCGCCCCGCCCGGCTGGTTGTCCAGCTCGACGGCGAAGACATCGGAGATGGCGACAGCCACGCCGACCGCCTTGAGCTCGCGGCAGGCGCGGTCAGGCTCGCTGCAGATGATCCGGAAAATGCCGTACTCCGCCGTGTCGGCGATCGTGCAGGCAATGATCTGGATCCGCAGCTGCTTGATCAGCTCGAGGACCTTCTGCAGCGTCCCGGACTGATTCTCGATGAAGATGGACAATTGTCTGATGGTCATAATATTCTGGATCAATAGAGTTTGCGTTTGTCGATCACGTGGGTGCTCTTGCCCTGGCTGCGCTCGATGGTGCCCGGCGCCTTGATCTGGACCTTGGCGTTGATGCTCAGCACGCTGCGGAGCTTGTCGGCGAAGCGCTTCTCCAGCTCGGAGATGGCGGCCGGCGTATCGAGCGTGGCGTTGAAGTAGTCGGGCCGGAGCTCGACCTGCACCATCAGGGTGTCGAGGTTGTTGACGCGGTCCACGATGAGCATATAGAGCGGAGCGAACTCCTCCATCGTCAGCACCACGCTCTCCACCTGGGACGGGAAGACGTTGATGCCGCGGATGATGAGCATGTCGTCCGTGCGGCCCTGGATGGCGGACATCCGCACGTTGGTGCGGCCGCAGGGGCAGTCGCCCGGCAGCAGCGAGCAGAGGTCGCGCGTGCGGTAGCGCAGCACGGGCATGCCCTCCTTGGTGAGGGTCGTGAAGACCAGCTCGCCCGTCTGCCCCAGCGGCAGCGGTTCGAGCGTGACCGGGTCGATGATCTCCGGGAAGAAATGGTCCTCGTTGATGTGGGAGCCGTTCTGCTCGTCACATTCGTAGCTGACGCTCGGGCCCATGATCTCGCTCAGGCCATAGATGTTGAATCCCTTCAGGCCCAGGCGGTTCTGGATCTCCGTGCGCATATTCTCGGTCCACGGCTCGGCGCCGAAAGCGCCGATGCGGAGCTTGATCTGGTCCTTGGTGATCCCCAGCTTGTCCATCGTCTCGGCCAGGTACAGCGCATACGAAGGCGTACAGGCGATGCCCGAGATGCCCAGGTCGCGGATCAGGCGGGCGTGCTTCTCGGTGTTGCCGGTCGAGGCCGGCACGACTGAAGCGCCCACGGTCTCCACGCCGTTGTGCGCGCCGAGACCGCCCGTGAAGAGACCGTAGCCATAGGACACGGAGAAAATGTCGTTGCGCGTGACGCCGAACGAAGTCAGGCTGCGCGCCATGCACTCGCTCCAGATGCTGATGTCCTTGCGGGTGTAGCCGACGATGGTCGGGTTGCCCGTGGTGCCGGAAGAGGCGTGGATGCGGATGATTTCGCTCTGGGGAGCGGCCTGGAGGCCGAACGGATAGTTGTCCCGCAGGTCCTTCTTGGTCGTGAACGGCAGCTTGGTGATGTCGTCGATCGTCCGGATGTCGTCCGGCGAGAGGTCCATCTCCTGCAGTTTGTTGCGATAGAAGGGTACGTTGTGGTAGACGTACTCGACGATCTTGTGCAGGCGCTTGCCCTGCAGCTCGCGCATCTGCTCGCGGCTCATGCACTCTTTGGTGGGATTCCAGATCATATTACACTACTTGCTAACGGATTTCTGACTGTGGTCCAGGCCCAGGTCGAACGCCTGGAGGTTCGCCGCCACGACGGCTTCGCCCTTGGCGGCGAACACGCGCGCGATGGCCGCGCGCAGCTGCTCCGCATCGAGCAGGCCGAGGAACGGCGCCGCCATCCCGAGCAGGATCATATTGGCGCTCTTGGGCAGCTGCCGCTCGCGGGCGAGCGCGTCGATGTCCAGCCGCACCACGTGCGGGAGCGCGTCCAGTTCGGCCAGCAGGGCCGATTCTTCCGGATAGTTGGGAATGTTGACGAACGGATGCGAAGCCGTGACGACGACCCCTTCCGGGGCCAGGTACGGCAGGTAGCGGAGCGCCTCCATCGGCTCCATGGAGATGATGAGGTCAGCCTGCCCGAGCGGGATCAGGTCGCTGCAGATGGCGTCCGTGGCCAGACGCAGGTCGCTCTGGACGTCGCCGCCACGCTGGCTCATGCCGTGCACCTCGGCCTGCTTGAGCTGCAGGCCCGCCGCCGTGGCGGCTTCTCCGATCACGGTCGCGATGGTGAGGATCCCCTGTCCTCCCACGCCGGAGAGTTTGATATCGCGCTTGTTCATGCTTCTTTCGCTTTTTTCTGACGCAGCTTGCGGCCCAGGGTCTGCATACACTCGCGCTGCGGGATGATGACGGACACGCCGCGGTATTCGATCTCCTCGCGGATGATGCGGGTGATCTCTTCCATGTTCTTGGGCAGGGGCACGACCACGTGCAGGTGTTCGCGCTCCACGCCGAGGGCCAGGCAGATGGCCTCGTATTTGTGCGTGCCGGCCGAATCCTGGCCGCCGGTCATCGCCGTGGTGAGGTTGTCGCTGATGATGACCGTGATGGCGGAACCGTCGTTGACGGCGTCCAGCAGGCCGGTCATGCCGGAATGCGTGAAGGTGGAGTCGCCGATCACGGCGATGGCCGGGTGCACGCCGGCATCGGCGGCGCCTTTGGCCATCGTGATGGAGGCGCCCATGTCCACGCAGGTGTCGATGGCGCGGAACGGCGGCAGCGCGCCGAGCGTGTAGCAGCCGATGTCGCCGAAAATGCGGGCGTCAGGGTACTCGGCGGCCACTTTGTTGAGCGCCGTGTAGACGTCGCGGTGGCCGCAGCCCTGGCAGAGCTGGGGCGGGCGCGGGGCGAGGTTGTGCGCGGCCGCGAAAGCGGGACCGCCTTCCTGGCCGAGCGCCCGGGCCACGCAGTCCGGCGTGAGCTCGCCCGTACGGGGCAGCTCGCCGGTCAGACGGCCCTGGACAGGATAGCCGGCATCCAGGATGCCGCGGACCTGCTCCTCGACGAACGGCTGGCCGTCCTCGACGACCAGGATGCCCGCGCAATGCGCCGCCAGCTCCTGCACCTGATGGACAGGCAGCGGGTACTGCGAGACCTTGAAAACCGGCAGGCCGGCGGGAGCCGACTCGCGGACATAGTTGTATGCGATGCCCGCGGCGATGACGCCGAGGGGCTTCTTGTCGTTCCAGCCGCCCTGGCAGGCATTGCGCCGGGACTGCGCCGCGGCCGCCTCGATCTGCGCCTGCTTCTCCACGAGCGAGGCGTACTGGCGGCGCGCATTGCCGGGCAGGAGCACCCAGCGGGTGCGCTCGTCGTCCGGCGCGAGCGCGTTCTGCGCCTGCGGCTCCCCTACTTCAACGGCTGCGCGCGAGTGCGCGAGGCGCGTGACCAGGCGCATCAGCACCGGGAGGCGGAGCGCCTCGGAAAGCGCGAACGCCTCGGCCATCATCTCATAGGCCTCCTGCTGGTCGGAGGGCTCGAAGATGGGCACCATCGCGAATTTGCCGTAGAAACGGGAATCCTGTTCGTTCTGCGAAGAATGCATCGAGGGGTCGTCCGCCGCCAGCACCACCAGACCGCCCTTCACGCCGGTGACGGCGGAATTGACGAAGGCGTCGGCGCAGACGTTCATTCCCACGTGTTTCATACACACCAGCGCCCGCTTGCCGGCATAGGACATGCCCAGCGCGGCTTCCATCGCGGTCTTTTCGTTGGTGCACCAACGGCTCCGCACCCCGCGCTCACGCGCGAGCGGGTCCTTTTGGATGTATTCGGTGATTTCGGTCGAGGGCGTGCCGGGATATGCGTAGACACCGGACAGACCGGCGTGCAAAGCACCCAAGGCCACGGCCTCATCGCCCAGAAGCAATCTTTTTTGAGACATAATACGCTTAACTAACCGGAACAAATATAAATTATTCCGGTCAAGAAAGCAAGAGTCCTGCAGGCTTTGTTATTCTTTTTTCAGACGGCCCAGCGCGTGCTCGAGGCTCTCGGTCGGCTCGATGATGTTGTAGTCCTTCCAGAAGTCGGGGTCGGCATAGGCGGACGCCTGGTCCGCCAGCGTCTCGCTGCTGCGGAAGGCCTCCTTGCGCTCGATCGGGACGGCTTCGGCGCCGTCCAGGCGGTTGGTCACGACCATTTCCGCGATCGCGGTGAACTCCGTGCTGAACAGGCGCCTGCGGGCGTCGCAGTTGAAGCGGAACACGGTGCGGGCATAGCTGAGGCGGCTCTTGCCGCCCTCCCGCTTGTAGTTGAGCAGGAGCGACATCTCCTTGGGCTTGAAGCGGATGTCCATCGGCTTGCTGATCAGCATCGCGCGCGTGGCCTTGGCGGCGTCGGAGACGTCAAGCGACAGCTCGATGCGCGTGAAGGCCATCGTCTCCTGGTCGATGTAGACCGTGCCGTAGTGGAGGGCGAACTCCGTGGTGGTGGCGGGCTCCAGCCGGATCACGAACTGCCGGCGGTCGTCCAGCATCACGGGCTCCAGCATCTCCAGGCGGTACATCTTGAGATACTCCTCATCGAGAATCATCTCACGGGTCTTGACCAGGTCGAGGTCCACGGCCTGCACGGGGCCGCCGATGACCTTGACCGCCAGCGTGTCGGAGGCGCGAGGGCTCTTCAGCAGGCGGCTCTTGACCACGGAGGCGCGGTCGCGCCCGAAAATGTTGCGGAACGAGGACTTGTACATCTTCGTGACCGCTTCGGACACGTAGATGAAGCGGGAGCGCTTCTGGGCCGTCTCCCGGTAGAAGCAGTCGAAGAGTTCCGGCTGGTCCGGGCAGTTCTCCTGGATCTTGTAGATGGCCTCCCGCAGCAGGGTCAGCGGGTCGCCGGTGACCACATAGGCGGGGTTGAGCGTGTACTCGCCCCGCGCCAGGCGGACGCGCATCACCTGTTCGCGGTCGGCCGGCACCGTGAGGGTCTTGTAGCCGAGGAGGGAGAAGCCGACGAACTGCGGCTGGATATCGGATTTGATGACGAAGGCGCCGTCCTGGTTGGTGACGGTCGCGTAGTTGGTGCCCGGGATGTTCACGGACACGTAGGCAAGCGGTTTGCCGCCGGTGGCATCGACCACGGTGCCACGCACAACATAGCGCAGAGAGTCTGTCTGCCCGAAGGCCACGGGGCCGGCCAGCAGACACAGGAGAGTCAGGAAGCGTACGAAAGTTTTCACGGCAAATTAGTAAACGGGATAATAACGGTTACTGCACGAAACCGAGGAAATAGCCCCGGAAGAGAACGTTCGCGATCAGGTAGCCCACGACCGTGGACACCGTCACGCAGATCAGGCCCGGCATCATGAAGCTGTGGTTGAGCAGGTACTTGCCGATGCGGGTCGTACCCGAGCGGTCGAAGTTGACCGTGGCGATGTCGGAAGGATAGTTGGGAATGAAGAAATAGCCGTAGACGCTCGGCAGCACGCCCAGCAGCACGGGGCCGGCGATGCCGAGCTCGTAGGCGAGCGGGAGCATCGCCACCACCACGGCGCCCTGCGAGTTGATCAGCACGGACACGAGGAAGAAGACGAACGCGATGGACCAGGGGTAGTTGGTCACCACGTCCGCGAGCATCACCTTCATCTGTTCCAGATAGTTGCCGAAATAGGTGTCGGCCAGCCAGGCGATGCCGTAGATGGCCACCACCGCCACCATGCCGGACTGCCACACGGCGCCGCCGACGGCCTTCTTGGGCTGCGCCTTGCAGAACATGATGTTGCAGGCGGCGGCCGTCAGCATGATGATCTGGATGATGATGTTCATCTTGGGAATGTCCAGGGCGGCGGCGAGCGTGACACGCTCCCCTCCCCGGGTCACATGGACCATCTGGCAGAAGGCGAAGAGCACGATGACGAGCAGCGCCGCCAGGAAGATGAACACGGAGGCCTTCGCCTCGCGGGTGATCACCTTGTCCAGCGTCGTGGCGCTGTTGCCGTACATATACTTGTAGGTCTCCGGATCCTCCTTGCGTTTCAGGAAGTCCGGGTCCTTGTCCAGGTCCTTGCCGCGCTTGTAAGAAGCGGCGGCGGCGCACAGCAGGCCGCACAGGCAGGCCGGGATCGTGACCATCAGCACCTGCGGGATGGAAACCTGGAAGCCGTTGGCGTTGGAGATCGTCACGAAGGCGACCACGGCGGCGGCGATCGGCGAGCAGGTGATGCCCACCTGCGAAGCCACGGACGCGACGCCGCAGGGCCGCTCGGGCCGGATGCCCTTCTTGAGGGCGATGTCGCAGATGATCGGCATGATCGTATAGACCACATGGCCCGTGCCCACGAGGACGGTCAGGAAGAAGGTCACCAGCGGGCCCAGGAACGTGATGTGGTCCGGGTGCTTGCGGAGCACCCGCTCGGCCACCTGGATCATCCAGTCCATGCCGCCCGAGGCCTGGAGCGTGCCCGCGCAGGTCACGGCGGCGATGATGATGTAGATGACGTCGGTGGGCGGCGTGCCCGGTTTGAGACCGAATCCGAAGACGAGGATGGCAAGGCCGATGCCCGAGATGGCACCAAGCGCGAGGCTGCCGTACCGGGAGCCCACATACAGGGCCGCCAGGACGATCAGCAGTTCGATGATCATGACGAGTGACATGGATGCAGATCAGTTATGTTTTAGTGTGTCAATGACAAATATATCAAAAAAATCGTATTTTTGCGCACCCGTTAGTTCAGGAGTGTATGCAATATCTTGGAGAAATCATTTCCCTGATCGTGGCCGTGATGTGGACGGCCACCGCCCTTTTCGCCGACCAGGCGAGCCGCCGCATCGGTGCGATGAGCACCAATTTCTTCCGGATGGTCCTCTCAGCCGTCCTGCTCGCCGGCCTACTCTATGTGGCCATCGGCCACCCCTATCCGGCCTACGCCGACGGCAAGACCTGGTTCTGGATGGGCCTCTCGGCGCTGGTGGGCTACGTTTTCGGCGATTTCTGCCTGTTCAACTCCTATGTCGTAATCGGCGCCCGCTTCGGGCAGCTCTTCATGACGCTCGCGCCGCCCTTCGCCGCCATCGCGGGCTGGGCGCTGCTCGGCGAGACGCTCTCCTGGAAGTCCTGGCTGGCGATGGCCGTCACGCTGACCGGTATCGCCATTTCCATCCTGAACCGCTCGCGCGACGGACATAAGCTCTCCCTGAAGCTGCCGCTCAAGGGCGTGCTGCTGGGCATCGGCGCCGGGCTCGGGCAGGGCGTGGGACTCGTGCTCAGCAAGATCGGCATGCAGCACTACGAAGCGGCGCTCCCCGCCGACGCGCCGGCCGCCTTCGACTGGGCGATGCCCTTCGCGTCCACGATGATCCGCTCGCTCACGGGCACGCTCGGCTTCTTCGCGCTGATGGCCCTCGGCGGTTCGCTGCCGAAGCTGCGCGAGGCCGTGCGCAACCGCACGGGCATGAAATTCACCGCCCTGACGACGCTCTTCGGGCCCTTCATCGGCGTGTCGCTCTCGCTGATGGCGGTTCAGTACGCCCGCGCGGGCATCGCCTCCACGCTGATGGCGCTCACGCCTGTGCTCATCCTCCTTCCCTACGCACTGATCTACAAACAGAAGATCACGCCGAAGGAGATCCTCGGCGTGATCGTCAGCATGACGGGCGTAGCCCTGTTCTTCTTGCTTTAGCTTTCCGCTAAACAGCTGTCCATCAGCGACTCGATGGCCTCCTTGTCGAGGTGCTGGCCGATGAACACGATCTTGTTCATCCGGTCGCCGTATTCGGGATCCCAGTCGCGGCGCAGCTTGGCGTCGCGGCGCATCATCTCCTTCAGCTCGTCGCGCGGCATCGTGGCGAACCAGTAGCCGGCGTCCTTGATGTTCTTCTGCTGGCCGGCCGTCTCGAAGAGATAGCACTTGTCGGTGTCGGCGCTGAAGTAGCAGAGGCCCTTGCTGCGGATAATCTCCTTGGGCCACTTCCGGGCCACCATATAGTCGAACTTGTTGATATCCAGCGCAGGACGGGATTCGTAGACATAGGTCCCGATGCCGTATTCCTCGGCCTCCCCTTCCTCGTGGTCATGGTCATGATGATGGTGGTGATGGTGCCCGTGCTCCTCGTGATCGTGGTCGTGGTCGTCATCATCGTCGTCGTGGTCGTGCTCCTCCTCGTCGGCGCCTTCGATCTCCGCGATCCAGGCGGCGGAGGTCGCCACCTTGTCGAAGTCGAACAGGCCCGTGTGCAGGAGCTTGTCCAGGTCGATGTCGCCGTAGTCGCAGGTCAGGATCTCGGCCTTGGGCTGCAGGGCGCGCACGATGCTCTTGACGCGCCCGAGCTCCTCGGCCGTGACTTCGGACGCCTTGTTGATCAGCACGATGTTGCAGAACTCGATCTGCTCGATGACGAGGTTCTCGATGTCCTCCTCGTCGATGTTTTCGCGCTTCAGCGCGTCTCCGCACGCGAATTCGTCCTTCATGCGAAGGGCGTCCACGACCGTGACGATGCAGTCCATCGTGGGCACGGACACGCCCGGGTAGGACGGATGCGAGAGCTGCGGGTAGGAGTTGATGGTCTGGGCGATCGGGGCGGGTTCGCAGATGCCGCTGGCCTCGATGGCGATGTAGTCGAAGCGGTTCATCCGGGCGATCTCCTCCAGCTGGGCGATGAGGTCCATCTTGAGGGTGCAGCAGATGCAGCCGTTCTGCAGGGCCACCAGGCTGTCGTCGGTCTGGCCCACAACGCCGCCCTTCTCGATCAGGTCGGCGTCGATGTTGACCTCGCCGAGGTCGTTGACGATGACCGCGAACTTGATGCCGCGGCGGTTGGTCAGGATCCTGTTCAGGAGCGTCGTCTTGCCGCTCCCCAGGTAACCGGTGATCAGAAGAACCGGTAATTGCTTATCATTGAGCTCGATATTCATAGCAGAAATTGACTTTGGAAACGCAAATTTAGCAAATTAATCTCGTAGGCGAACGATTTTTGCATATCTTTGCAGAAAAGAAACCAATAACAAGACTAGCATATGGCCAATACTCCTACTCCCCACATCGGGGCACAGAAAGGCGAAATTGCCGAGACTGTCATCATGGCGGGCGATCCGCTCCGCGTCAAATTCATTGCAGAGAACTTCATCGAGAATCCTGTCCAGTTCAACAACGTCCGCGGCATGCTGGGCTATACCGGCACCTACAAGGGCAAGCGCGTGAGCGTGATGGGCCACGGCATGGGCATCCCCTCCATCGGTATCTATACGTATGAGCTGTTCAACTTCTACGACGTCAAGACCATCATGCGCGTCGGCTCCGCCGGCTCCTACAGCATGGACCTGCACCTGGGCGACCTCGTGATCGCGCAGGGCGCCTGCACCGATTCCAACTACGGCTCCCAGTACGAACTGCCCGGCACCTTCGCGCCGATCGCCGACTTCGACCTGCTGCGCGCCGCCGCGGCCTCCTGCGAGGCCCACGGCTTCCGCTACAAGGTCGGCAACGTCGTCTCGTCCGACGTCTTCTACTCCGCCAACCCCAAGACGGAGCAATGGCGCAAGATGGGCGTGCTGGCCGTCGAGATGGAGGCCTCCGCGCTCTATATGAACGCCGCCTACGCCGGCAAGCGCGCGCTGACGATCTGCACGATCTCCGACCACGTCCTCACGGGCGAGAAGACCACCGCCGAGCAGCGCCAGACCACCTTCACCAACATGATCCAGGTCGCCCTCGACCTCGTCTAGCGGGGCCCTTCGGGGAATGAAAAAATGCTGGCAGTTTTGCCAGCATTTTTTTGTGGAGATGGGCGGAGTCGAACCGCCGTCCAAACAAAGTCCCAGGTAGCTTTCTACACGCTTATCCTTCCTTTAATTGTCGGTCCGAAGCTGCCGGAAGGCAGGCCACCGCGGACTTATCCTCTGAATCTTAGCGTCCCTTAGAGGCGTCTGAGGCGCGCATCCGGTTTTGATGATACCCCTGGGTCCTGGCTGAACCGGCCTAAAGCAGGAGGGATATACGTCGTACCGCAGCCTAGGCGGTATCGATTAATGCTCAATCTCTTGGAGATTAGCAAGCGTACGAATAATTGTAGTTGCCAGTTATGGCTCGAAGACTGGGATTAACGGGCCAGCCCCCTACGCCCGACGTGCTTACCATCCGAAATCAGTGCTGTCAAAACCAGAACATCCCCGAATGATGGTGCAAAGATGCCACAAATTTTGAAATAAAGCGAATAATTTGGCGGGAAACTGAAAAAGTCCTATCTTTGCAGCCCTTACAAAAGGCCAGCGCAACACTCGGGAGATTAGCTCAGTTGGTTCAGAGCACTTGCCTTACAAGCAAGGGGTCACTGGTTCGAACCCAGTATCTCCCACCCCTTTTCGGCAGACACCTGATCGCAGGTGTCTTTTTTTTTGCTATTTTTATCTGCACAAAACTGACGACCTATGAAATCGCATATCCGCATCCTGCGCCTGGCGCTCCTGCTCAGCGCGCTGCTGCCCGGCTTCGCCGCGCACGCGCAGCCGGCCGTCTCGGAGCTCTATTTCGACACCCGCGCGTCCTTCCACCAGGAGGTCGCGGACGGGCGGTACAACAGCCAGTTCACCGGCGACCATTTCAACCTCAACGTCCGCGGCACGCTCACGGACAAGCTGGATTTCCGCATCCGGCAGCGTCTCAACAAGAAGGTTTTCGACGAGCGCAACATGTTCAACGCCACGGACTTCCTCTATCTGCGCTGGCAGGCCACGCCGCGCTGGGCGTTCACCGTGGGCAAGAATGCCGTGCTGATCGGCGGCTACGAGTTCGACGCCGTCCCGATCGACGTCTACTACTACAGCAATTTCTGCAACAACCTCTATCAGGGATTCGCCTTCGGCGTCAATGCCGAGTACGCGCTGGCCGAAGGGCAGACCCTGGCCTTCCAGTTCTGCAACTCTCCCCTCTCGCTGGGTTTCCAGAACCTCTACGCCTTCAACTTCGCCTGGACGGGCCGCGTGGCGCCCTGGTGGAGCACCCTCTGGAGCGTCAACTTCGTGCAGGACGAGTTCCACCGCACGGTCAACTACATCGCGCTGGGCAACCGCCTCGTCTTCGACAAGCTGGCGATCGACGTGGAATGGATGAACCGCGCGGGCGCGGGGCAGCGGAATTTCTTCTCGGACTATACCGTCATCTCCAAGATCATCTGGACCGTCGGCAAATGGAATCTGTGCGCCAAGGGCGGCTATGAGAGCAACGACATCGCCAACGTGGACGCGGAGGGGCGGGCGCTCGACCTGGCCGTCGCGCCCGGCACGCGCAACGTCTACGCCGGCTGCGGGGTGGAATTCTTCCCGCTCCCCGACCGGAACAAGCTGCGCCTGCACGCCGTCTATTTCAAGAGCAGTTCGATCGGCGTCGACAATTTCGACATCGGCATCACCTGGCGGCTCGACGTGATCAAGCGGTAGCCGCCTGCGCCTCGTAGCGGTCCAGCGCCTCTTTCATCAGGGTGCGGCCCTCCTGTACGATTTCCTCGGCGTGGGAATAGCCGTATACGCCGTGGTAGGAGTCGAACGGCAGGTTGACGAGGATGTCGGGTTTATAGAGCTCGACCTGGAGCCGCGCGATGGTGTGGTTCATGATGCCGAAGCTGCGCTGCAGGACGGAGGCATAGCTGTCGGCGGCATCCAGGGGGATGTTATTCTCGCGGGCGGCGGCCTCCAGACGGCGGTCGAGCCGGCCGGCGTCGATCCGCTCGCGGATCATCCGGCCGCCGGCCGCCCCCGCCTTGCGGACCTTCTGGAGCAGGGCCGCGTCGGACGCGAGCGTGTCCTTGAGCCGGGTTTGCGCGCGCTCGCGCAGCAGCTCGCCCGTCTCGGTGATCGCCGCGCGGGTCTTCATATAGCTGGTGATGCCTTCCGCATCGATGCGGTTGACGTTGAAGCCGACCAGGATGTCGTCCCCGCCGCGCGCCACGAGGTCCAGCGGGAAAGTGTTGACCAGGCCGCCGTCCACCAGCGTGTGGCCGTGCCACTTGACGGGCCGGAACATCGACGGAATGGAGATGGACGCGCGGATGGCGGTGAAGAGCGGTCCCTCGCGGAAGACGACTTCCTCGCCCGTGAAGAGGTCGGACGCGACCGCCGCGAACGGGATGGGCAGGTCCTCGATCCGCACGTCCGGAACGCGTTCCTTGATGGCGCGGATGACCTTGTCGCCCTTGACGAGGGAATTGCGGCTGGGCGCGAAATCCATCAGCGAGACCACCTGCACGGGGTCGAGGCCGTAGAGCCACTCCTTGAACGGCGTGAGGCCGCCGGCGGCGTAGATGCCGCCGACCAGCGCGCCGGCGGAAGATCCCGCCACGGAGGTGATGCGGTATCCGCGCTTCTGGAGGACTTCGATGGCGCCGATGTACGCAAATCCGCGCGGGCCACCGCTTGAGAGGGCAAGGGCAACGTTCTTCATAACACAAATTTATTTATATTTGCGGAAATAACACATTAAAACGACCGATATGAACCTCATCGAACTCCCCTACGCCCCGAACGCCCTTGAACCCGTGATCAGCGCGACCACGCTTGGATTCCACCACGGCAAGCACCTGCAGGCCTACGTCAACAACCTCAAGGCCGCCCTGCCGGGCAGTCCGTATGAAGGGATGGACCTGGAAGAGATCGTCCGCACCGCCGACGGCGCCATCTTCAACAATGCCGGACAGATCCTCAACCACAACCTCTACTTCACCCAGTTCCGCGCCCCGCGCGAGGCCAATGCCCCCACCGGCGCGCTCAAGGGACAGATTGAGCGTCAGTTCGGTTCGTTCGAGACCTTCAAGACGGAGTTCGCCGCCAAGGGCGCCGGCCTGTTCGGCAGCGGCTGGGTCTGGCTCTCCGCCGACGAAGACGGCCGGCTCGTCATCACACAAGAGACGAACGCAGGCAACCCTGTCACCAAGGGCCTGCGTCCGCTATTGACCTTTGACGTGTGGGAACACGCCTATTATCTTGATTATCAGAATCGTCGCCCGGACCATCTCAAGGCCCTCTGGACCATCATCGACTGGGACGAGGTCGAGCGGCGCTACGCAGAATAAACACGAAAGCTCTGGCAAGGATGGAAGCAAATCTCCTGATCAAACACCCCTACGAGGCCCCGGAAGTAGAAATCGTCAATGTGGCCGCCGAAGACAGCATTCTCGCTTTTTCCGATTACTGGAGCGAGCCGATCGACTAGACGAGGACGACGGCAATAGCGGCACGCCGGCTATTTGACCGCTTCCAGCAGCTGGTCGCAGATGCTCTGCATGCCGGCGACGGAAGGGTGGCCGTTCTGCTTGTCGATGTCGTGCAGTTCGATGAGCTGGATGCCGTAGTGCGCGCACACTTCGCGGCTGGATTCGTTGTATTCCTCGCCCAGCTCGGAATTCTGGATGGAGTATATCTGCGCGTCGGGATATTTCTTGATCAGCATGTCCAGCAGGCAGGCGTAACCGGCGCGGAAGGTCTTCAGGTCCTCTGCCGTCCAGTCGGCATATTTGTACTCACCGACGGGGACCCGGGCCCAGGCGTCGTTGGTGCCGCCGAAGAGGAAGATGATGTCGGGATTGCCGAGCATGTCCACGCGGGACATGAAGCCGGAAGCGGTGACGTCGCGGCCGAAGTAGCCGGTGTTGCAGATGGTGGTGCCGCCCCAGGAGTTGTTCTGCTCCAGCTGGTAGCCTTTGGCCTCGATGTAAAGGCTCCACCAGGTCTGGCCGACTTCCGTCACGTCGTTGTGGGCGTCGGGATAGAAGGGGGCGTAGCCCTCGGGGTTATAGTCTTTGAATGTGGAATACGAGTCTCCCAGAATGGAGACCTTCTTGGTCTGGGCCGACGCAGCAACCGCCACGGAAATCATCAGCACGAATAAGATGAGCTTTTTCATATTACAATTATATGCTATTTCACGGACAATTCCTATAAACACAAACTGCCGCACCTATTCCGTGTCCAGCAGGCAGGCGCTCAACGAGAGCTATGTCCCCTGGGAGGACGACAGGTGGGATGCAAGTGAGACACAAGTGGGACTCGGGAGGGGGTGGCGGGAGGATTTCTGCGGGGAACTATTGCTATTTTCGAAAATATTTCCTAAACTTGGTTTCCTTTACTCAATCATTTAAAATCTTATGGAAAAACACACCTACGAGACTCCGGCAGTGGAGGTCATCAAAGTGACCACCGAAGACTCCATTCTTCACGTCTCCAATTACGACGGAGCAGAGACCGACTAAGCAAAAGCCGAATCGGAATCCGACCCTTAAACCGCCATTCTACTGTCTGGCGGTTTTTTTATTTGTCTCCGGGTCCCGCGGCCGAGCGGCCGGATACGATAGATGCCGCACCTGAACGGCGCGGCATCTGCTGCAAAAAACCTTTGCATGGTGCGGAGAGACAGGGATTCGAACCCTGGAACCGCTTTGGACGGTCACACGCTTTCCAGACGTGCCTCTTCAGCCACTCGAGCATCTCTCCAAATGGGATTGCAAAGATATAAAAGTTTTTTGAAAAAAAAGCCCATTGCGGTTCAATTTTAGTATATTTGTGAACTATGGAAAAGAAACTCGTCATCATCCCGACATACAACGAGATTGAAAACATCTCCAAGATCCTGCAGGCGGTATTCGCGTTGGAGGGTGATTATCACATCCTTGTCATCGACGACGGCTCCCCTGACGGGACCGCCGGCGTGGTCCGCTCGCTCCAGAAGGTCTATCCCGACAAGCTGCATCTGCTGGAACGCGGCAGCAAGCTCGGGCTCGGCACGGCCTACGTGACCGGCTTCAAGTGGGCCCTGTCGCGCGACTACGACTATGTCTTCGAGATGGATGCCGACTTTTCCCACAACCCGGCCGACCTTCCGCGCCTGCTGCAGGCCTGCAAGGACGGCGCCGACCTCTCGATCGGCTCGCGCTACTGCGACGGCATCAACGTCGTCAACTGGCCGCTCGGCCGCATCATGATGTCCTACTGCGCCTCGCTCTATGTGCGCCTGGCGCTGGGATTCAAGGTCTTCGACAGCACGGCCGGCTTCATCTGCTACACGCGCAAGGTCCTGGAGACCATCGACCTGGATGCAGTCAGGATGAAGGGCTACGGCTTCCAGATCGAACTGAAATACACCGCCCACAAGCTGGGCTTCCGGATCAAGGAAGTGCCCGTCATCTTCGTCAACCGCAAGGAAGGCACGTCCAAGATGTCCGGCGGCATCTTCGGCGAGGCGTTCTGGGGCGTGCTCGCCCTGCGCTTCCGCAAACTCCATCCCAAACAGTCATGAAAGAGATCTATATCCGGCACATCGCCGGCCTGCTGGGCCTGAAGGACTGGCAGGTGGAGAACTGCGCCGACCTGTTCGCGGACGGCGACACCATCCCCTTCATCAGCCGCTACCGCAAGGAGAAGACCGGCGGCATGGACGACGCCGACGTGGCGGAGGTCCGCCACTGGGTGGACGTCTTCGCCGAGATGGAGAAGCGCAAGGAGACCATCCTCGGGACGATTTCCGAGGCGGGCGCGCTGACCGACGAGCTCCGCTCGAAAATCGAGAACTGCGTCTCCGCCACGGAGCTCGAGGACCTCTACCTCCCCTGGCGGCCCAAGCGGCGCACCCGCGCCACGGCCGCCCGCGAGCTCGGCCTGGAGCCGCTCGCCGACCTCCTCTGGAACGGCAAGACGCGCAACCCGGAAGCCGACGCCCGCAAGTTCGTCGGCGACAAGGTCGCGGACGTGGATGCGGCGCTGGCCGGCGCGCGCGACATCGTCGCGGAGCGCCTCAGCGAGACCGCGGTCATCCGCGAGAACCTCCGCGGGATCTTCCGCCGCAGGCGCGTGACGGCCGGGGTCACCAAGGCCGGCCGCGACAGCGCCGAGGCGGCCAAATACCGCAGCTACTTCGATTTCAAGATGCCGCTCGACCGCATCCCCTCGCACAACCTGCTCGCCATCCTGCGCGCGCAGAACGAAGGTTTCCTGAACGTCGGCATCGAGACCGACGCCGACAAGTGCGACGCCAAGATCTACTACGACTACTGCCAGGAACACGGCTACCCGGCCGGCCCCACGGCCGACCAGATCAAGGAGGCCGTGGCCGACGCCTTCAAGCGCCTGCTGGAGCCGTCGATCAGCGGCGAGGTGCTGCGCGAGGCCAAGGAGAAGGCCGACCGCGAGAGCATCCAGGTCTTCGGGGAGAACCTCCGCCAGCTGCTGCTGTCCGCCCCCGTGGGGCAGAAGCGCACCATGGCCATCGACCCGGGCTTCCGCAACGGCTGCAAGATCGCCTGCCTGGACGAGCAGGGCGGCCTGCTCTGCCATACGATCATCTACCCCCATCCCCCGCAGAATGAGAAGGTCAAGGCCATCATGGCCGTGCAGGACATGCTGAACAAATACGGCATCCAGGCCGTCGCCGTCGGCAACGGCACGGCCTCCCGCGAGACGGAGGATTTCATGCGGCGCATCCAGCTGCCAGACGGTTGTAAAGTGTGGACAGTCAGCGAGGACGGCGCCTCCATCTACAGCGCTTCAGAAATCGCGCGGCAGGAGTTCCCGGACGAGGATGTGACCGTGCGCGGCGCCGTGTCGATCGGCCGCCGCCTGATGGATCCGCTCGCGGAGCTCGTCAAGATCGACCCCAAGAACCTCGGCATCGGGCAGTACCAGCACGACGTGGACCAGGCGCTGCTCAAGGAGCAGCTCGACAACACGGTCGAGAGCTGCGTGAACGCCGTGGGCGTCAACCTCAATACCGCCTCCCCCTACCTGCTGGCCTACGTGGCCGGTATCGGCCCCACCCTGGCGGAGAACATCATCGCCTACCGGACGGAGAACGGCGGCTTCCGCAGCCGTGCCGAGCTCCGGCAGGTGCCGCGCCTCGGGCCGAAGGCCTTCGAGCAGTGCGCGGGCTTCCTGCGCATCCGCGGCGCGGAGAATCCGCTCGACGGCTCCGCCGTGCATCCCGAATCCTACGGCATCGTGGACAGGATGGCCAAGTCGCTGGGGGTCAGCACGAAAGAGCTGGTCGGCAACGCCGAGCTCTGCGCGAAGATCCAGGCGAAAGACTATGTCACGGAAAAGGCCGGTCTGCCGACCGTCAACGATATCCTGAAGGAGCTTGCCAAGCCGGGCCTTGACCCGCGCGAGCAGGCCTCCGAGTTCGCTTTCGCGGAAGATATCCATGGCATCGAGGACCTCGTGGTCGGCATGGAGCTGCCCGGCATCGTCACGAACATCACCAACTTCGGCGCGTTCGTCGACATCGGCATCCACGACGACGGCCTCGTGCACGTCTCGCAGATGGGCCCGCGCGGCACCGACCCGACGAAGGTCGTCAAGCTGCACCAGCAGGTGCGCGTGACCGTGACCGCCGTCGATCTCGACCGCGGGCGCATTTCCCTCAGATTGCTGAAATAATTACTGGAAGATCCGCTTGCTGAAGTCCTCGAAGTAGGCGATCCAGTTGTACCACTCGTGGCCGCCCTCTGTGAGGACGTAGTCATGCGGGTAGCCGTGCCGGACCAGGCGCTTGTGGTAGAACTCGATGTGGGGATGGAAGAAATCCGTCTTGCCGATGTAGATGACGTAGTCCTTCGGCGGGATGGCGAATTGCTCCTCCAGCTTCCACGCCAGGCCCTTGTAGACGTCGCGGTGGTACTTGGCCGCCATGGTCGCCTGGGTATAAGGCGACATCAGTCCCACATAACCATACGTCTGGGGGTTGTTCGCCGAGAGATAGACTGCCTGCAGGCCGCCGTTGGACATGCCCGCGATGGCACGCCCCTCCTTGGTCGGGACGGTGCGGTAGCGGCGGTCCACAAAACCCACCACATCCTGCCGGAAATAGCGTTCCATCTCGCCGGTCTGGGTCCAGAAAGCCTCGAGGGCGTGCAGGCAACGACCATTGTTGAAGCTCTTGTCGTTGGCGTAGCGGTTCATGTTCGGCATGACCAGGATGAAATCCTTGGCGAGGCCTTCGTGCCGCAGGGAATCCAGACGATGGAAGACGTCCGCGCTGTCCACCCAGGTCTTCTCGTTGCCGCGCGCGCCGTGGAAGAGATAGAACACCGGATAGCGCTTGAGCGTGTCCTTGTAATAATCTTTCGGCAGATAGACCAGCATGCGCCGCTGCGTCAGGTGCGGCTCGCTGCTGGGGTAATACACGGCCTCGACGATGCCCTCGCCCGGCAGCGCCTCGAGGACGCTGCTCTCCGGGCCGCGGCCGTAGCGCGCCGCGGTGCCGCAGGCGCAAAGCCCTGCAGCCAGTATCAGGAGTAAGAAAAATCTTTTCATTTCGCTTTCGAGCCAAGCGCCTGCTCGAACATCGCGACCAGAGCCTCGGCGGATTTGTTGATATCGTAGTTGCGGGCGGAGTCGGCGTAGCGCTGTGCCATCTCGTTGCGCTTCTCGGGGTGCTCGATCCACCAGTCGATGCGCTCGGCCAGGGCCTTGCTGTCATAGACCGGATACAGGCTCTCCGGGCAGAGTGCGAACACGGACGTGCCGATCATGTCGCCTTGGGCGATCACGGGCACGGCGCCCTCGCGCACGGCCTCCAGGCAGGAAAGGCCCTCGACTTCCACCCACGCGCAGTGGATGTAGAGGTAGGACGTGCGCGCCAGCTCGTTCAGCTGGTCATGTGTATAGAAACCAAAGGTGGGAGGCGTCTTCAGGATCCCCTCCTGAAGGAGGCGGTCGGCCATCTTGCGGTATTTCTTCTCTTTGGTCCCCCGGCCGGCGAAGATCAGGCGGATGCGGTCGGCATACCGGCTGTAGCGCATGGCCTTCAGGAGCGTGTCCTGCGACTTCTCCTTGGACAGGCGGCCGACGCAGAGGAGATCAATCGTCCCTTCCGCCGACACGGGCGTGGCCTTCACCGGCTCCGCCGGAATGGCGATGCCGTTCGAGATCACGTGCAGGCGCGATTTATAGCCCTCCTTCGCCAGTTGATCGCGCACGGCGGGCGTCGGGCACTGGATGTCCGTGCAGGGGTCGAAGACGAAGCGACGCCACAGGTACATCATCGGCCAGTTGACGGGACTGTTCTTGGAGAAGCCGAGGTTGGCGTTGAAATTCTGCGCGAAGACGTGGTAGGTCGCGGTCAGGGTCTTGCCCTGCCTGCGGGCCTCGTTCAGGGCTGCGCCCTGCAGGAAGAGGCCTTCCTGGATGTGGACGATGTCCGCCCATTCGACGGCTTCGCGGATCTTCTTTTTGTCAATTTTGGCGTAAGCCAGGCCGTTGGCGTAGATGACAGGCTCGAAGATGGGGAATGTCCAATGCTCCAGCGGGTATTCAGGCTGCGGGCCGTTGGGGTCCGGATTGGCAATCGACATCAGGCGCACGTCCACGCCATGCTCGCGGAGCGCGGCCATGGACGCCTTGACGGCAACGCTCTGGCCGTTGCCCTTATGATATACGTTGTTGCAGACAAAAAGTACTTTCATTCTCTTGTTTCAGGCTTTCTCTCCAAGCGCCTGACGGAACATGCCGATCAGGGATTCGATGGTCTTGTCGTTGTTGTAGTTGCATGCAGAGTCGGCATAGCGCTGCGCCATCTCGTTGCGCTCGGCGGGATGCTCGATCCACCAGTCGATGCGCTCGGCCAGCGCCTTGCTGTCGAAGACAGGATAGAGGCTCTCGGGGCAGAGGGCGAAGGTGGAAGTGCCTATCAGCCAGCCTTCGGAGATGATGGGCACGATGCCCTCGCGGACTGCCTCAAGGCAGGATAGTCCTTCAACTTCAATCTCGGCGCAGTGGATATAGAGGTAGGACTTGCGGGCCAGTTCGTGCAGTTCGTCGTGCGTAAAGAAGCCGAAGGTGGCGGGGACTTTCAGGACGCCCTGCTTAAGCAGGCGGTCGGCCATCTTCTTGTATTTCTGCTCCTTGGGGCCACGGCCGGCGAAGACCAGGCGGATGCGGTCGGCGTAGCGGCTGTAGCGCATCGCGTTCAGCAGGACGTCCTGGCGCTTGTCGTTGGCCAGGCGGCCGATGCAGAGCACGTCGACGACGCCGTCAGCCGACACGGGCTTGACCTGGACCTGCTCCGCGGGCATGTCGATGCCGTTGGAGATGATGTGCAGGCGGGCCGTGAAGCCCTGCTTCAGCAGGTAGTCGCGCACCATCGCCGTGGGGCACTGGATGTCCACGCAGTGGTTGAAGACCAGGCGGCGCCAGTTGTGCACGAGGGGCCAGTTGACGAAGTTATGCTTGGGCAGGCCGAGGTTGGCCGAGACATTATGCGGATAGAGGTGGAAAGTGGCGGTGAGGGTTTTGCCCATCTTGACGGCCATCTTCACGACCACATTCTCCAGCGGCATGGCCTCCTGGATGTGGACGATGTCCGCCCACTCGAGGGCTTCGGTGATCTTCTTTTTGTCAATTTTCGCGTAGGCGAAGCCGTTGGCGTAGATGATGGGCTCGAAGATGGGGAATTTCCAGTGGTCCAGCGGGAAGTCCGGCTGGGGGCCGTTCTCGTCGTACAGGTTGCGGATCGCAATCAGACGGGCGTCCACGCCGTGTTCGCGGAGTTTCCGCATGGTGTTGTGGATGGAAACGGAGAGGCCGTTTCCCTGGTTATAGGCGTTATTGCAAACGAATAGTACCTTCATGTAAAATCATAATAACTTACAAAGATACGCATTTATTTTTTATCCCCTTTTTCCGACCCTTGAGAAGCCCGTTTCCGAAAAAAAGTAGGAAAACTCCGAAAAAGATTAGGAGATTTAATTTTTGTTTGTATATTTGCAGTGGAAACACTGTGAATATGCGACAGAAATTAACGGCAAAAGAAGAAGAGATCATGCAGATCGTCTGGCAGAACGGCGACCTGTTCATCCGGGACATCGTGGCCCGGATCCCTGATCCCAAACCCTCCTACAACACCGTAGCGACGCAGGTCAAGTTCCTGGAAGACAAAGGATTCCTGACCCGCAAGCCCATGGCGAACAGCTTCTGCTACTCCCCCGCCGTCACGGAGAAGGAGTACCGCGGCTCCACGGTCGGCGACCTGGTCGAGCGCTACTATGATAATTCCTACGCCATGCTCGTGTCCCAGTTCGTCGAAGACGACAAGATGGACATCGAAGAGCTGAAGGCGCTGATCGCAACCATCGAAAACAAGCAGAAATGACACCGGTCCTCCTTTATATTGCGCGCGCCAGCCTGTACCTGGCCCTCTTCTACGCCTTCTACCTGCTGGTCATGCGGAAGACTTCCCTCTTCCGCTTCAACCGCGTCGTGCTGCTCGCCGGCACGCTGGTCTGCCACCTGCTGCCGCTGCTGCGCCTGCGCACCGTCATCGTCCCGGACCTCTCCGGCATCCAGGTCGGCGACCTGCAGCTGGTCGGGACGGAGGCCGAACAGGCCGCCGGGAGCTCCTTCCCCTGGCTCCTCGCGCTCTACCTGGTCGGCGCCGCTTCCGTCGTGGCAGCGTCGATCATCTCCATCGCCCGCACGCAGCGCATCATCCGCAGCGGCTCCCCGGAGCCCTGCGAGGGCTGCCGCCTGACGCTGGTGGACCGCGACGTCCCCTCCTTCAGCTGGGGCCGCATGGTCGTGATGAGCCGGCAGGATTATGAGAAATACCCCGCGATCCTGCGGCACGAGCTGCAGCACATCCACGCGCACCATTCGCTGGACGTCCTGCTGATGACGGCCGTGAACGCCATCCACTGGTTCAACCCGCTGGCATGGATCGCACGCGCGGAGCTGCGGCTCCTGCACGAATACGAGGCCGACGAAGGCCTCATCCGACAAGGCATTGATGCAACCTCATACCAACTCCTCCTGGTGCGGAAAGCCGTGGGAGAGCAACGCTTCTCCCTGGCCAACGGCTTCAACCACGCCAAACTCAAACAAAGAATTGCCATGATGCACAAAAAACCCACATCGGGCTGGATGCGCCTCGCCTACGTCGCGCTCCTTCCCCTCCTCGCAGGGACCATGTTCCTGTGCAACCCCGCCCGGGCGGAAATCCGCCCTGCCTCCTCTGAAACGGCCACCGTTGCAGAAATCCCGGCCATCGCTGAAACTCCCATCGTCACCGAAACGCCCGCTGTCGTCGAGACGCCGACGGTCCAGAACCCGCCTGCAGGCGCCAAGACCTTTGATTTTTCCAGCATCGAGGACAAGCCGAGCTTCCAGGACGGCGACGCCCAGGCCTTCGCCAAATGGGTCTCCTCTCAGTTGGTTTATCCCGCAGAAGAAAAAGAAGCCGGCCACCAGGGCCGCGTGATGGTACAGTTCGCCATCAACACGGACGGCTCCGTCAGCGACGTCAAAGTCATGCGCAGCACCGGCTATGAAGCCCTGGACAACGAAGCTGTCCGCGTGATCTCCTCCTCCCCGAACTGGAAGCCGGGCATGGTGAACGGCCAGCCGGTCAAGGTCACCTTCATGTTCCCGGTCATCTACCAGGTACGCGGCGACAAGGACGACCCCAAACCGGCAGGACAGACCATTTCCATCCGAACCGCCTCCGGTGCCATGCCGCTGATCATCCTGGACGGTGTGAAGTACATCGGCGGACTCGACGCCATCGATCCCAGCACCATCGAAAAAATGGAAGTCCTCAAGGACGAGGAAACCCTCAAGAAATATGGGGATGAAGCCAAGAACGGCGTCATCCTGATCACCTCCAAAAAACAGTAAACCATACCAACCATGCGCTGCCTGATCTCCCTCATCCTGATGATCCTGTCCCTGGCGCCGCTCGCGGCCCAGGACCTCACGGCGGTGAGGGAGCTCAAGCAGCTGTGGAAGTATGATGAGACCATCGCGTCGCTGACGCAGATGATGGCCGAGCAGGGTCCCCGGCCGGATCTGCTGGAGGAACTGGCAGACTGCCATTACCAGAGCGGCAATGCTGTCGAGGCGCTCTCGCAGTACAGCCTGCTTGCCGAGATGCAGCCGGACAAACTGCTCTACAAGCTCCGCCTGATGAACCTGCTGTACCGCGCCAAGCAGTACGAGCCGGCCATCGGCTTCGGGCGCGACATCCTTCAGCGGGATTCCATCACGCAGGTGGTGTCGATGGTCGGAGACGCATTCAACCAGCTGCAGCAGCGCGATTCCGCGGAGTGGTACTACCGCCGGGCGCTTTCCCGCCGTCCGCACAACGATGCCGTGCTCAGCAAGCTGTGCAACATCCTGCTGGGGCGGGAGCAGCACGAAGAAGTTCTCGCGCTGACGGACGCCTTCCTCGAGGAAGAACCGGACAACCTGACCATCCTGCCGGTTCGCGGCGTGGCCCGCTACGGCAAACAGCAGTACGACGAATCCGAGGCCGATTTCAAGCGGATGTACGAACTCGGGGACGACGGATACGCAGTCCATTATTACCTGGGCCTCTGCGCCCAGAAAACCGGCATCCTGCGGGACGCCATCCGGGAATTCGGACTGGCCTGGCAGCGCGACTCGACCGATGTGGGCGTAGCGCTGACGCTCGGCCAGCTGATCGCAGAGACCCGCAGTTCCGGCTGGGAGAAATGGTTCGACAAAGCGCTCGCCATGCTCGAACCGGATCCCAAAGTCCTCGCCAATGCGCACCAGAACTGCGCCATTTCCGCCTACAAGACCGGCGCGTTCGACCGCTGCATCGCAGAATACAACAAGGTACTGGAGTACAATCCGAAACACTATTCAGCCTTCTATATGATCGCGCAGTGCTACGAGTATAAGAAAGACTACAAATCGGCCCTTTCCTGGTTCAAGAAAGCCCAGGCGGCCTTCGCCGAAGGCACCCGCGGGCGCGAAATCGCCGACGGCGGGGTCGAGCGCATGACCGCAGAACTCTTCTTCCTGGAAAAACAATAAACTATACTTACCCTCCAGTTTGGGGAAGGTCGCTTCGGGGATCTTCCCTTTCGTCAGATCCGGTTTTTGGAATCAATGCAGATGGTAACGGGGCCGTCGTTCAGCAGCGCGACTTTCATATCGGCGCCGAACTCCCCCGTCCCGACCGGCCGGCCGATGGCGGCACTCAGTTCCCGGCAGAACGCCTCATAGAGCGGAATCGCAATCTCGTGCCCGGCTGCTCCGATATAGGACGGCCGGTTGCCTTTTTTAGTGGACGCCATCAGCGTGAACTGGCTGACCACCAGCGCCTCTCCCCCGATCTCCACGACACTCCGGTTCATTACCCCGTCGTCATCATTGAAGATCCTTAGGCCAGCCACTTTCCGGACCAGCCACTCGATATCCTCCGCCCCGTCGTCCGGCCCAATCCCGAGCAGCACAAGCAGCCCCGGCCCGATCTCCGACCGCACCTTCCCGTCAATCGTAACGGAAGCGGAAGTAACCCTCTGGATAACGACGCGCATGCCTAATCCTCCGAGGTGATTTCCTTGAGCTCGGCGCGGTAGGCCATCAGCAGGCGGGATTTGGAGATGAAGCCGAGGTACTTGCGGTCGGCATCGACGACCGGCAGACGCCAGGCATCGGTGCGGTCGAACTTGGCCATCACAGACTCCATCTTCTCGCCGACATAGAGAAACTCCGGCACGGGCTCCATGATATTGTAGACGTGCCAGGAATCATATTTGGACGGATCCAGCAACGGCTTGCGGGCCAGGGCAATGTCGATCATCCCCTGGAAACGGCCTTTCGAATCGATGACAGCCAGCACGGCGGCGTCCGTGTCGGCCACCACCGTGGCCAGTTCGCGCAGCGTGGCGTCGATCTGCACCTTGGGATACTTGTCACGGATCAGGTCCTCCATGTGCATGAGCGTCAGGACGGCCTGGTCGTTATCGTGCGTGAGCAGGTCGCCGCTCTGCGCGATACGCTTGGTATAAATGGAATATTTCTCGAAGAGGCGGACGGTGCCGAACGCCACGGTCGAAGTCAGGATCAGCGGGATCAGCAGCTCGTAGCCGCCGGAAATCTCGGCGATGAGGAAGATGGCCGTCATCGGCGCCTGCATCACGCCGGCCATCAGCGCCGCCATGCCCACGAGGGCGAAATTCTGCTCCGGCACGCTGAAACCCAGGTTGTTGAAACAACGGGCGAAGACGAAACCGAGGATGGCGCCCACGAACAGCGTCGGACCGAAGGTACCGCCCACGCCCCCGCCGGCGTTGGTCGCCGTCATCGCGAGCACCTTCAGGAAAAAGACCAGCGCGAAGAACAGCGGCACGCCCCACTTCGTGTTCAACAGGAACGACAACACGCTGCGGCCCTCCAGGTCGAGCGACTGCCCGTTCAGCAGCAGGCCGAGGGAATCATAGCCCTCGCCGTAGAGCGGCGGGAAAAGGAAGATCAGCAGGCCCAGCGCCCCGGCGCAGAGCGCCCAGCGCAGGTAGGGATTCTTCAATTTGCCGATGCGGTCCTCCAGGAAGAGGGTCGTGCGCAGGAAGTACAGCGAGCCCAGGCCGCCCAGCACGCCCAGCACGAGATAGAACGGGAGGTTCCCCATCGAGAACGGCGTCAGCGTGCAGGCGAAGATCGGCGTCTGGCCCCGGAAGATGTAGGATACCACCGTCGCGGAGATGGTGGAGATCAGCACCGGCAGGAGCGACTTCATCGACACGTTGAAGAGCAGGATCTCCAGCGTGAAGAGCACGCCCGCCAGCGGCGCCTTGAAGATGCCGGCCACGGCACCGGCGGCGCCGCAGCCCAGCAGCAGGGTGATGTTGCGGTAGGACAGGCCGAAGGCGCGGCCCAGGTTGGAGCCGATGGCGGCACCCGTGTACACGATCGGCGCCTCGGCACCGACGGAGCCGCCGAAGCCGATGGTGATGCTGGAGGTCAGCATCGAAGACCAGGTGTTGTGCGGCTTGATCTTCGACTCGTTGCGCGACACGGCCAGGAGCACCTTCGTGACGCCGTGGCCGATGTTGTCCTTGATCAGATAGCGCACCAGCAGCAGCGAGAGCAGCATGCCGATGCCCGGCAGCACGAGGTTCTGCCACGCGTACGCGAAATGAAAACCGTCGCTGAGCAGGTGCTTGATGGCGTGGATCGCCCAGTCCAAAACGACGGCGGCGCACCCGGAGAGTACGCCGACCATCAGACTCAGCAACAGCAGTTTGCTGTGTTCGGAAATATGTTTCAGAGAAAACTTCACGCTAGGCGTCGGCTCCTTCGTCGTCAGCGCCGTACTGGGAGATGTTGTCGTCCGGCAGGGTGTCGCCCTCGCCTTCCGGCGCGGAAGTGGTACCGGCCACGGACTCGACCTCGGCCTCCTCTTCCCCTTCGAGCCAGCGCTCGATATCGTCGGGATTGTCGATCTGCACCTTGATCTTCACCAGGTAGATCGCATCCGGAATTTCAATCATCACCGCATAGAACGGCGTGCCGTCCGGCTTCGTATATTTGTTGAGATCAGGAAGATAGTCATTGAAGCCTTTCGGGTATTTCTCCGCGAATGCAGCAGCCAGTTCGGGAGACATGTTTTCGTAGCTGACGATGTGTCGTTTCTTATTGTCTTGTGCCATAACTCAGGTTTAGTTTCGTGCTGCAAGTATAACTACTTTTTCTTAAAAAAAAGTGCTTTCTGTTCCTTTTTTTTCAACATATCCTTTTCGGTCCACACAGGCTTCATCGTACGGGGGTCCAGGCCGCTCCACCACATCACGGAGGAGGTGGTCATGGGCGTGGGCATGAAGTCCTGCACCTGCTCCATCCAAATCCCCTTCAGGCTGGGATTGGCCGCCAGGCGGCGCATGTCTTCAAGCCGGCAGCCGGGATGCGAGGAGATGAAGTACGGCACCAGTTCGGTGTGCGTTCCGTTCTCCCGGTTGATCTTGTCGAACTCGATGCGCAGGCGCTCGAAGAGGCGGAAGGACGGCTTGCCCATGTAGTGCAGCACCTTGTCCTCCGTGTGCTCCGGGGCCACCTTGAGGCGGCCGGAGGTGTGCTTGAGCATGAGCTCGCGCAGGTAGGGCTTGCCCGTCTCGTCGACGAAACCCTTTTCGTCGAGGAAGAGGTCGTAGCGCACGCCGCTGCCGATGTAGCTGTGGCGCACGCCCTTGACGGCGTCGACGGCGCGGTAGAGCTTGAGCACGCGCTCGTGCGAGCGGTCCATGTTCGGGCAGGGGCCCGGGAAGAGGCAGGACTGGCGGCGGCATTTCGCGCACAGGTCCTGGTTCTTGCCGTGGAGGCCGTACATGTTCGCCGTGGGCGCGCCGAGGTCGGAGATGTTGCCGTGGAATTCGGGCATGGCCACGAGTTTGCGGACTTCCTCCAGGATGGAGCGCTCGCTGCGCGACTGGATGAATTTGCCCTGGTGGGCGGCGATCGTGCAGAAGTTGCAGCCGCCGAAGCAGCCCCGGTGGGTGATGATCGAGTCCTTGATCATGTCGTAGGCGGGGATGCGCTTGCCCTTGTAGCGGGGGTGCGGCAGCTTGGTGAACGGCAGGTCCCAGCAGGCGTCCATCTCCTCGGTCGTCGCCGGCGGATACGGCGGATTCACCTGCACATACCCGTTCCCCACCGGCTCGATCAACGTCCTCGCATTCAGAACATTAGCCTGAATCTCTATCTCATGAAAATTCTCAGCAAAAGCAACCTTATTCTTGCAACACTCTTCATAAGAATTCAGCAAAATTGGCGCAGTGGAGCTAATTTTGCCAGTGCGGAAAAATGCAAGCTGCGGGATTTGTTCAATTTGCTTCCGATTGCGGCCGGCTTCGATGGCGCGGGTGAGCTCCAGCATGGGGCGCTCCCCCATGCCGTAGCAGAGCCAGTCGGCGCCGCTGTCGACGAGGATCGACGGCATCAGCCGGTCGTCCCAGTAGTCATAGTGCGTCAGGCGGCGCAGGGAGGCCTCGACGCCGCCGATGACAACGGGCACGTCGGGCCAGAGCTGCTTGAGGATCTTCGAATAGACGGTCACGGCGCGGTCCGGCCGCTGCCCCGCCCTGCCCTCCGGCGTATAGGCGTCGTCGTGGCGCAGGCGCTTCGCGGCGGTGTAGTGGTTGACCATGGAATCCATGGCCCCCGAATTGACCGCGAAATACAGCCGCGGAGCGCCCAGCTTGCGGAAATCCCGCAGGTCGTCGCGCCAGTTCGGCTGGGGCACGACCGCGACGCGGTACCCGGCTTTCTCCAGGTACCGCGCGATGCAGGCCGTGCCGAAACTGGGATGATCCACAAAGGCGTCTCCGGTAAAGAAGATGATGTCGATCCAGTCCCAGCCCAGTTGCTGAACCTTCTTGACGGAGGTGGGAATATTACATTCTG
>JAEEGJ010005514.1_pt1 | contig 39645 bp, 33 predicted proteins | sample 8958761 | NCBI WGS metagenome assembly JAEEGJ01 (sample SAMN16246546, study PRJNA631951) | gut metagenome | biome: gut microbiome; feature: rumen; material: RS-attached | host: Bos | place: Iran: Karaj | collected 2018-10 | reverse complement strand
AACTTGGCCAGCGTCTTGCCGTCCTTACTGGTATAGGTGAGCGCTGTAGCACCCTCACCCGTCTGGATATAGTCATCCAAGTTTATTCTTTTCACGTCGTTCATCTCTTTCTTTTTATAGGTAATCGGTGTTCCTGGTTATTTATTGTATGTATATGACTCTGCAAAGATACTAATTTGAAAACAAATCACAACTACTTATGAGGTGAAATTTTGTTTTTCTGCATAAAAAAGAAGGGACTCCCGTGTGGGAACCCTTTCTCCTTATTAATATATATATAGTCTACTTTGCAAATTCGCCACTTGCCTTAAAGCCTGTACCGTCCTCAGAGGCGCCACGGGTGACACCACGTGTCCAATAGGACCATTCGAAGCGGCTGTCGTAGGAGAGGCTGAAGTTGACACGGCGGTCACAGCAACCATCATCCATCAGGCCAGAGAAGTAGTAGTCGTCGAGCACGTAGTCGTAGATGTAGACATCGTTCCAGCTATCAGCGTAGCGGATACGGATGGCACCATTGATAACCTCCCAACGGAACTCGCAATAGTAGTAGTCGTCGTAACGGCTGTATGTGTTGTAGTCGACCTCATAGCCCCAACCACCATAGCTATTCTCACGTTCGAAATACATGCTGGTACGGTAAGAGTCGCCAGAGATACCGAAGCGATCGTAGAAATATGTATCGATATAGCCCGACCATGTACCCTCGAGGGTGCGAGCCTCAGCGCGATCTTCGACGTCCTCCCAGAAACGGGCGTCGCAACTGGTGAACAACGGCATGGCTGCGAGAGCCATCATCACTGTCAGGTAAGTAAAGAGCTTTTTCATAATCGTATTCTTTTAAATGTTCGACATTCAGTTTATTTATTCTTTTCATCGGCAAAGGTAGGGCATTCTGCACGAAAAAACAAGTAGATAATCCTATTTGAAGGTAGGGAAAACCCTATTTATGTGGAGGATTTCCCAAAAAGAAGTAAAAAAAACGGATTAAAATTTGGTCGTATGGAAATAAATGTTTACCTTTGGAGCGTCAAATGTAACTAACTGCAAAGAAAGAGAGATTTCTTTTCCATTATTAATACTATCATTAGAAAGCAAGAAGCGGCACGGTTGTGAAACCCATGTCGCTTCATTTTTTATATCTTCACTTATCTCTTATCTCTTATCACTCATCACTTTTCACTTTCTTTCCAAAGTCGGGATCGACCTTGATGAAGGCTGTGACGGCAAAGGTAATGGCGCAGAGGAACATGACCAGTATGAAGAAGGAGTTGTAGCCTAACTGGTCTTTCAGCCAACCGGACAACATACCTGGAAGCATGAGACCGAGGTAGGAGAAGGCCGTACAGAAGGCATAGTGGGACGTCTGGAACTCGCCCTTCGAGAAGTAGAGCATATAAAGCGTCAGAGCTGTGAAGCCCAAGCCATATCCAAACTGTTCGATGAAGATGCAGGAGCTAATGAGTACGAGGTTTCCAGGCATGGCATAGCTCATATAGACATAGACAATGTCAGGCAGAGTAATGGCACATACCATAGGCCACAGCCAGCGCTTGAAACCATCGCGACCTGCCAACATGCCACCCAGGATACCGCCTAACGTCAGACCAATGACGCCAATGGTGCCACTGGCCAATCCGAACTCCTGAGGCGACAAGCCTAAGCCACCTGCCGAATTAGGACGCATCAGGAACGTGACGCTCATCTTGCCCAGCAGAGCCTCTGGGAAACGATAGAACAGCAAGAAGAGCATGGCATAAATCATCTCTTTGGGGGGCAGTTTCTGGAAGAAGGTGCGGAAGGCCGTAACGATACCTTGAGCTACCTCGTTAGCATTGGTATTATGACGCTGGTCGGCAGCCGAACGCGGCATGATGTAGGCATGGTAGAGCCAGATGCCAATGAACAAGGCTGCCATTCCATAGAACACCAGACTCCACGTAAAGGCTTTCTGATTGCGGAACCAGAGTTGCAGCATACCGGCAGCAGGAATCAGCACACCATTGCCAAAGATGACAGCCAGACGATAGAACGTGTTGCGAATGCCCACAAACCACACCTGCTGGTGGTCGTCGAGTTCGAGCATATAATAACCGTCAGCAGCAATGTCGTGCGTGGCACTGGAGAACGCCATGAGGAAGAAGAAGGCCATAGAGCCTTGGAACCAGAACGGCGCATTCAGCGTGAAAGCGACACCCGCCAACGACGAGCCTAACAGCAGCTGCATGGTAAGCACCCACCAGCGCTTGGTGCGATAGAGGTCGACGAAAGGACTCCACAGGGGCTTGATGACCCACGGCAATCCCAACCAACCCGTGTACAAGGCGATATCGGTATCACTAAGGCCTAATTGCATGTACATGACTACAGCAACGGTCATCACAACTACGTTTGGCAATCCCTCAGCAATATACAGTGTGGGAATCCAAGTCCAAGGATTTCTCTGTTTCATTTTCTCGTTATTACGTTATTCAATATGTCAAAAATTAATAGATTCGCTTAATCTCAGCGTTACGGTAATAGTGGAGCAAGATGGCGTCATACTTATAGCCCTGCTGTCCCATGACGGCAGCACCAATCTGACAAAGTCCTACACCATGTCCCCAGCCTTTACCATTCAAGCGGAAGCCCTTTTCGGTTTTCTCGACGTCGAAGGCGGAGCTATACAGATGGCTCTCGCTGAGGGCACGACGAATCTCGAGTTCCTTACCAATGGTAAAGGTTTTCTTCGTACCTACAATCTTCAGTTTCCAGATGCGTCCGCTCTTGCCACGTTCCAAGGGAATGAGGTCGGTAATAGTACCAAAATCGTCCTTCAGCTTCTCGCGGATGAGGGCGGAAATCTCATCCACACTATACTCCACCGTCCAGCGATAGAAGTCGTTGGTCTCCAGATCGTAGTCGTTAAGCACCTGGGAGAGTACGGCTTTATCATTGGTATTACAGAAGGGGTCTTCGACACTGATCAGGTAGGGTTTGGGCGTATCTTCCCAACAATACTGGAACTCCTCGGTGACTCCGCCACAACACTTCGAGAAGCGGGCATCACAGATATCATCGCCATAACAGAGAATCTGTCCACGCGTGGCTTTCAATGCCTGCTCTACATTCTTGCTGGTCTGCTTGGTAATACCCTGATAGCGCTGACAATGGTCGTCAGCACAGACATCGAAGATGGTATGGTCCTCGCGATCGTACCAGCGAATCAGTTCATCGTCTTTCTTGATGAACGAGAAGAAATCGTTCTTATGTTCCTGAACTTCTTCACGACGACGCATCTGTGCCAAGAGCCACGAACGCGAGATAACGGCATGAGCCTTCAATAGTTCCAAACCTGCCGTTGCCTTCATCTCACTGGAAATGACGGAAGCCAAATACTTTTCGACAGGCAACTCATTGATGGCTGTTATCTGGTCAGACTCGACCACCAGTCGCAGAGTGCCTAAGAACACCTGCGTCTCCTTGCGTTCCCAATGGAAGTTGACACCAATGGTCACATCGAACAGCGAGAACGAAGCCTCAGCACTGGAGGGCGTAAAGGTGAGCTCGCGATACTGGTTGCCATTCCACAGGATGCCACCCTCCGAGAATTCCACCGTCTGCCTGCCTTCAATGGTCTCGCCCTTGGCAGTATAGGGTGCATTCAGCGAGAACTCGATTTTCTGACCACTGACAATACCCACCGAGACGTTTGGCTGTTCCTTAAAATTGGGAATAATACTTTTTTCACGTTTCACTTTCACCTTATCAGTCTTGACGCGTTCTACAACCTCCTGCATCTGCTCGGGTGTCAGCGACAGTTCACGATAGATGTCGAGAATGAGTTCTGGCGTCACACGACGGAAGTCCTGTTCACGAGGTGTAATAATGAGTCCACCCATATCGACAGCACCCGGACTGATGATGTATTGCGCATCGCCAGTAGCTGTATAGCACGCCGGACGATGTTTCCTACGAGGCAACACCACGCTGAGCAAAGCACCATCGGACTGCCACATGATGATGTTCATCATGGGCTCTGTCTGGTCTTCTGCAGGAGGCAAGGCATCGTAGATACGTCGGAACAGACGTTCGCCGACACTCTTCTGATAGCTGCGAATAACAAAGGCGGCAGCTGGATAGTCGGCCACCTGCCAGATACCATTGTCTTCCTCATCTTTGACAACCTCCACCAAATTGCGGCTCAAACGCTGCCACGCCTGCTGCAAAGGCAGAATGCCACTGCTGACAGCCTGAAGATGGGCATGGTCAGGAGCAGAGGCGCCACAATGCGGCCCATTATATAATAAGGTAATAGCAGTATTACTCTCTGCCAACTTCAACATCTCGCCAAACATGGGCAGAATGCGCTGGGGCTGATGCTTCACGGTAGGCAACGTAAAATGAATAGGCAGAATGGGGAACGGATTGACCAGCAGTTCGTACTTGCCATCAATGACGCGATGCATCTGTTCCTGCGGACGATTCTTGGCACACAGGAAACATGGACGCTCGGCTATCGATTTGGCATCAATCTTGGCACCCGTAGAACCTATACGTGCAGGATTCCACTGGACCTGCAGGGTTATAGTATCTGTCACCAACTCACGCGTCTCAACCTGTTGCAGGTCGCGATAGCGCTTGCGCACATCGTGCCACGTCTGCAACTGACGATTGAAGAACCTTAGGATAGGCGATTCCGTCAACGACTCACCCCCACCCTGCTGCACCTGTTGGCGAGCCTTCAGCTCCACCGTGCGCAGACGGTCTTTGTACAGATTGTTGGCATTAATCTTATCCACAGAAAGGGCTGCATCGGAATTGCCGCCCCAACGACGACAGAGGTACAGTTCCGTAAAAATACGTCCGATGCGGTAATGACGCGAGAACTGCAGTCCTAAAGCATAGTCCTCGCCATACGAGGTATTGGGGAATCCTATGCTACGCAACAACGGGGTAAAGAAGGCACGCGGGGCTCCCAAGCCATTGATGCGCAAGGCATTGTTAGGTCCGTTCTCGTCCGTCCACTCCTTATGGGCAATCAGCCCTGGAGGCAGGGTGTTCAACTCAAAGTCGCACATACGGTAAGAGCCTATCAACATGGCAGCCTTCTGCTTGTAGAAAGCGTCCACGATGGTCTGCAGCGTCTTGGGCGAAGAATAGAGGTCGTCGCTATCCAGTTGGACGGCAAAGCGTCCGCAATAGTCGCTATAGATGGCCTCGTTCCAACAGCCGCCAATACCAAGGTCGTTACGGTCAGGGACGATGACGTGCAGTTTATCGCTATGACTCTGCGACAGACTGGATAGAATGTCGGAAGTGCCATCCGTCGAATGGTTATCCACCACAATGACATTGTATTTAAACGATGCCTTCTGTGACAAAGCACTCTCGACAGCATCCTTGATAGTCTTGGCACGATTGAACACAGGGATGACGACAGAAGCCTCGACATCGAAGGACTGCTCATCGAAATCGACATCCTGATACTGAGTGGTATCCACCAAGGCATCCACCTCGCGAAGATGGGCTGTACAAGCCTGCTCCATCTCGATTTGCACCTCACGATTGGCAGGATTCACATAGTCGAACTGCTTCTCGCCAGAGGCACGCAGGTCGCGTTCTTCTTCTGTATAGAGGAATTCGTTCAGATGGAACAATCGTCCCTCACGACTCAAGAACAGGCGGAAATCGTAGAAGCCCGCATAGCGATAGTCGACTTCACGATCAGCAGCAGCATATTTCTGCAACAACGAGGTACGAATCAACAACAGCGAGCCAAAATCGAAATCGTCGCGCAGCGAGCCCTCTTGATAGTCTATCACGGGATGACGCTCCACTACACCATTCTTTACCTCGTACCTGTCTGCATACACCATAGCTGCACCCGTATCGCTGGCCACAGCCATCATACGTTCCAGGGCACCGGCACCCAGCGTGATGGCTACAGGTTTCAGTTGTAGCAACACATAGTCGGCAGTAGCCTTTTCGGCCACAGACATCAAGAAACCAGTACTCTGCAGAAAAATATTTTGTAGATAATAAATGCCGCGTACTGACGTACTCTTCTCTAACTGACTAACCAATATGTCAGTTGTCTGTTCGTCAGGACAGGCCAAGAAGCAATCTGTTTTCTGTATCATTATTCCTTTTTGCGTGCAAAGATACGAAAAAGTTTAGAGTTAAGAGTTAAGAATTAAGAAAAAATGACAGAAAGATAGTGTTTTTTGCTCGATTTGCACTACCTTTGCACCCATGATTCCGCAAAAGAAACGACTTTTGGGATTGACTCCGACAGAGCTGAAGGCTGTTGTCGGCAGTTTAGGTATGCCTGCTTTTACAGCCAGGCAGATGGCTCAGTGGCTCTACGAGAAGCATGTGAAGAGCATCGACGAGATGACGAATATCTCTAAACAGAACCGTGAACGACTCGGTGCCGAATACGAGGTAGGAGCTTTGGCGCCTATTGATTGCCAGCGTTCAAAGGATGGTACTATCAAGTACCTTTTTCCTGTTTGTTGCGACTCCATCGTCCCAAATGCTACTGAGCGCTTTGTGGAAACTGTTTTTATCCCAGACAAGGATCGTGCCACACTATGCGTCTCGTGTCAGGTAGGCTGTAAGATGAATTGTCTGTTCTGCCAAACAGGTAAGCAGGGGTGGCAGGGAGACTTGACTCCAGCCGATATCCTAAATCAAATTTATGCGCTGCCCGAGGTTGACCGTCTGACCAATATCGTATTCATGGGACAAGGCGAGCCCATGGACAATCTGGATGCCGTCTTGAAAGTCTGCGAAATCATGAATGCCGACTGGGGTTGGCAGTGGAGTCCCAAGCGCATTACGGTGAGCAGTGTGGGTGTCAGGAACAAGTTGAAGCGATTCCTCGACGAAAGCGACTGCCATGTGGCCATCTCCATGCACTCGCCTTTGCATGAACAGCGTCTGCAGTTGATGCCTGCCGAGAAAGCAATGCCACTGGAAGAGACCATTGCTCTGCTGAAACAGTACGACTTCACGCATCAGCGCCGTTGCTCTTTCGAATACATCTGTTTCGGAGGATTGAACGATTCACCCATGTATGGTCGTGAAATCGTGAAGTTATTGGAGGGCCTGGAGTGTCGTGTGAACCTGATTCGTTTCCACGAGATTCCTGATGTCAACCTGCCTGGCTCTGACGAGTCACGCATGGAAGCCCTGCGCGACTATCTGACCCATCATGGCATTACCACCACCATCCGTGCCTCACGGGGACAGGACATCTTTGCAGCCTGCGGACTCTTATCAACAGCTCACCAATCCCACAAGTCCCATCAGCCCCATTAGTCCTATAAGACCCATAAGACCCATCAAAACAACAAAATATGGAACAAGACAAAAAAATTCGCGTGGCTATCACGCAAGGAGATACCAACGGTGTCGGTTACGAGGTGATTTTCAAGGCCTTTGCAGACCCAACCATCCTCGAACTTTGCACACCTATCATCTATGGCTCGCCCAAGATTGCTGCCTACCATAAGAAGGCACTCAATCTGGAAGTCAACTTCAGCATCATCAACAAGGCTGAAGAGGCCCGCGACGGACGACTGAACCTGCTGGCCTGTTTCGACGACGACGTAAAAGTGGACTTAGGACAGCCCGCGCAAGAGGCTGGCGACGCAGCCTTCAGGGCCCTCGACAGAGCAATGACGGATTTTCGTGCTGGCTTATACGACGTGCTGGTAACAGCCCCCATCAACAAGGCTACAATCCAGAGTCCAGGCTTCCACTTCCCTGGTCATACGGAGTATATTGAGACCAGTCTGGGCGAAGGTCAGAAGGCATTGATGATTCTGATGAACGAAACGCTGCGTGTAGCTCTTGTTACGACACATCTGCCCATCAAGGACATTGCACGCGCCATTACCAAAGAGGGCATCATCGAGAAAGCCACTATTTTCCATACGGCTCTGAAGCGCGACTTCCGCATCTCCAATCCTCGTATTGCCGTTCTGTCGCTCAATCCCCATGCTGGCGATGATGGTCTGCTGGGTTCTGAAGAGAAGGACATCATCAAGCCCGCTATCGACGAACTGGCAGAGAAGGGTATTCAGGCTTTTGGCCCCTACCCTGCCGATGGTTTCTTTGGCTCAGGCACCTACTATCGCTTCGATGGTGTGCTGGCTATGTATCACGACCAAGGACTGGCTCCTTTCAAGACGATTGCTTTGGAGAGTGGCGTCAACTATACCGCAGGTCTGCCCATCGTACGTACGTCGCCCGATCATGGTACTGCCTACGACATTGCCGGACAAGGCAAGGCAGATGAAAACTCCCTGCGTCAGGCCATCTATACGGCTATCGACGTATTCCGCAATCGCAAGGCATACGACGAGCCACTGAAAAATCCACTGCCTAAGCTGTTCCACGAGAAGCGCGAAGATGGCGAAAAGGCACGCTTTGCCGTACGTTCCAAAGACCTTTTCCGCAAGGAAAAAGCAGTTGATAAGGACGAAACAAGCAGAGAAACACCAACAGAAAGTTAAATTTCTGCCAAAGTGTGCCATTATGTCAGATTTTCTTTGTACCTTTGCGGCCAAATTGGCTAAAAATGACTGAATGAAGACTACCGAACTTCAGAACATCAAACAGCGTTACAACATCGTAGGCAACTGCGAGGCTCTGAATAACGCGCTGGACGTCGCCCTCAAGGTGTCGCCCATTGACCTTAGTGTGCTGATTATCGGTGAGAGCGGTGTCGGTAAGGACATCCTGCCACGCATCATTCATGACAACTCGCCGCGCCGCCGCGAAAAATATTTCGCCATCAACTGTGGTGCTATTCCTGAAGGAACTATCGACTCTGAGCTCTTCGGACACGTTAAGGGTTCGTTTACGGGTGCCATCAACGACTCGCAGGGTTACTTTGGTGTAGCCAACAAGGGTACGCTGTTTCTTGACGAGGTGGGCGAACTGCCTATGGCCACACAGGCCCGTCTGCTGCGTGTGCTGGAAAATGGCGAATACATTCCTGTTGGTGGTACTGAGATACGCAAGACGGATGTGCGCATCGTGGCTGCCACGAATGTCAACATTCAGAAAGCCATCAGCGAAGGCCGTTTCCGCGAAGACCTCTACTACCGTCTGAATCAGGTGCAGATACAGATGCCTGCCTTGCGTGACCGCGGTGAGGATATCGTGCTGCTGTTCCGTCTCTTCGCCATGCAGATGGCTGAGAAATACCGGATGGACAAAGTCGTGCTGACTGACGAAGCCAAGCAGATGCTGATGCGCTACAAGTGGCCAGGCAACATCCGACAGCTGAAGAGCATCACTGAGCAGTTGTCAATACTCAGTGCCGAACGCCTGATTACCCCCCAGATTCTGTCACAATTCATTCCGCAGGATCAGGAGACCACGCAGCTGGCAACGATTCATAAGGAGGGCGACCACTCGTTCGAGAACGAGCGCGAGATACTCTACAAGATTCTGTTCGAGTTACGTTCAAACGTCAACGAGATGCGCCACGAGATGAGTACGCTGAAGAAGCAGATTGAGGACGTGCAGGGTTCTGCACCTGTTGCCTCGTCGGCTCCACTTCCTACGACCCAGCTTGCACCCATTCAACCGATTCAGCCTATCAGCCATTCTTCGCTCGAAGATGCGGAGGCTGAGGAATATGTAGAGCCAGAGCCAGAGAATCTGAATGTCAACGACTGGAGTCGTCAGGCACTTGAGAAGGCCCTGAACCGCAATGGTGGCAATCGCAAGAAAGCTGCTCAGGAAATGGGCATCAGCGACCGAACCCTATATAGAAGACTGAAACAATATGGACTGGACAAGTAAAGGTAAAAAGTAAAAAGGTAAAAAAGTAAAGAAGAAAAAAGGTTAAAAATGAAGATTTGGATTTACTACGAGATGAAACGACACTGTGCAGGCAAGAACCTGTGCCGTGTTTTACCTTTTTACCTTTTTACTTTTTTACTTTTATCTTGCTCCGTGAGCTATAAGTTCAATGGTGCCAGCATCGACTACACCAAGACGAAGACCATCCAGATTAACGATTTCCCCATTCGTTCCAGCTATGTGTGGGGTCCGATGGGTCCGATGTTCAACAACGAGTTGAAGGACATGTACAGTCGCAATACGCGTCTCTCGCAGGTTAAGCGTAACGGCGACATGAAGATAGAAGGCGAGATTACCCAGTACCAACAGCGCAACAAGTCTGTGTCGTCCGAAGGTTTCTCTGCCATGACAGAACTCTCGATAACTGTCAATGTACGTTTCACCAACAATGCCAACCATGCTGAGGACTTCGAGAAGTCGTTCTCTGCCAGCCAATCGTACGAGACGACGCAGTCGCTGCAGGCCGTGCAGGAGGAGTTGGTAACGCTGATGATCAAGGACATTTGTGATCAGATATTTAATGCAACAGTAGCAAACTGGTAATATGGAACTGACGGAACTCATCAATCACCCAGAACGGATGGATCGCGATACGCTCTACGAATTGCGCTCCATGCTGGCATTGCATCCGTATTTCCAAACGGCACGCTTACTCATGCTCCAGAACTTGTACCTGCTCCACGACCCTACCTTCGACGAAGAATTGCGCCGTGCTGCCATCTACATCACTGACCGCAAGACCATTTTCCAGATGATTGAGGCTGCCCACTACCAGCTGCGCCAGCAGATTAAAGAGTCTGCTACACCCACTACTGCGAGTGCTCCTGCCAGCCGTACTATTGACCTCATCGACAACTTCCTCGACTCCATTCCAAAGGATGAAGAGCCCAGCGAGAAAGCCAAGCGCAAGCCTACACCTGCAGATGCTGCTGTCGACTACGTGGCCTACCTGCTGGCTACCGAAGACAATAGCGACGACAAACAGCCTGCACCACAGATGAAGGGACAAGACCTCATCGACACATTCCTGGAACAGGAAAAGGGACGCATCATGCTCGACCTGCCTGAAGAGTCGTCGTCAGATGACGAACACGACCACGAAGAAGAGGGCGAGGAAGAATACTTCACAGAGACGCTGGCACGCATCTATATCAAGCAGGGACGCTATCAGCGTGCACTCGATATCATCACGCGACTCTCCGAACACTATCCGAAGAAGAACGCGTATTTTGCCGACCAGATTCGATTCTTAGAGAAATTAATAATAAACAGCAAGAATAATTCAAAAATTAAATAATTCAAAATTCAAAACATTATGTACACATTATTTGTAATTCTTATTGTGATTGCAGCCGTACTGATGATTGGTATCGTGCTGATTCAAGAGTCTAAGGGTGGTGGCTTGTCTTCAAGCTTCGCATCTTACAACCAGATTGGTGGTGTTCGCAAGACCACTGACTTCATCGAGAAAGCCACATGGAGCCTCGCTGCTGCTATGGTCGTTATCAGCGTTGTCTGCGCATGGGTTGCTCCTACAGCTACAACAGACAACTCTGTGATGGAGAACATTGAGAACCCCGTCACCAATCCTAACAACCTGCCTGGCTTTGGCGCCAGCCAGCAGAACGACGCTGCTGCTCCTGCTGCAACACCTGCTGCTACAGATTCTACGAAGAAGTAATCACTCTTCCATCAATTTACGATAACGCGCACGCTTAGGTTCCTCAAGACCTAAGCGTTGTGCTTTATTGGCCTCGTATTCGCTATAGTTGCCTTCGAAGTAGAACACATTGCCTTCGCCTTCGAATGCAAGGATATGCGTACAGATACGGTCCAAGAACCAGCGGTCATGACTGATGACGACGGCACAGCCTGCAAAGGCCTCCAAGCCTTCCTCCAATGCTCGCAGCGTGTTCACGTCAATATCGTTCGTAGGCTCGTCCAACAGCAGCACGTTACCCTCTTGCTTCAAGGCAATAGCCAGATGCAGACGGTTACGTTCACCACCGCTAAGTACGCCACACTTCTTTTCCTGATCGGCACCGCTGAAGTTAAACCTGCTCAGGTAGGCGCGTACATTAATATCCTTACCACCCATACGGATGGTCTCGTTGCCGCCACTTACCACCTCATAGACACTCTTGTCAGGCAAGATGTCCTTATGCTGTTGGTCAACATAACTCAGTTTTACCGTCTCACCCACAGCGAATGTACCCGCATCAGCCTGTTCCAATCCCATAATCAGACGGAACAGCGTGGTCTTACCTGCGCCGTTAGGACCTATCACGCCCACAATGCCGTTAGGTGGCAGTATGAAGTTCAAGTCTTTGAACAGTTCCTTTTCAGGGTATGACTTCGCCACGTGCTCGGCCTCAATAACCTTGTTGCCCAGACGTGGACCGTTGGGAATGAATATTTCCAGCTTTTCTTCTTTCTGCTTCTGCTCCTCGTTCAGCATCGACTCATACGAGTTCAGACGGGCCTTACCCTTGGCGTGACGTGCCTTCGGTGCCATCCTCACCCACTCCAACTCGCGCTCCAGCGTTTTTCTACGCTTCGAAGCCTGTTTCTCCTCCTGAGCCAGACGCTGCGACTTCTGTTCCAGCCACGACGAGTAGTTACCCTTCCAGGGAATACCCTCACCACGATCCAACTCCAGAATCCACTCGGCTACATCGTCCAGGAAGTAACGGTCGTGGGTAACGGCAATTACCGTACCCTCATACTGCTGCAGGTGTTGTTCCAACCAGTCAATGCTCTCTGCATCCAAGTGGTTGGTAGGTTCGTCCAACAACAGCACATCAGGTTTCTGCAACAGCAGGCGACACAGCGCTACACGTCGGCGCTCACCACCCGACAGCGTTTTTACTGACCAGTCGCCAGGAGGACAGTTCAGCGCTGCCATCGCCCTATCCAACTTCGAATCCATATTCCATGCATCCGTTGCATCTATCACGTCCTGCAATTCAGCCTGACGCTGCATCAGCTTGTCCATCTTGTCAGGGTCTTCATAGTACTCAGGCAATCCGAACTTCACGTTGATGTCGTCGTATTCCTTCAACGCGTCATATACGTGCTGCACGCCTTCCATCACGTTCTCCTTCACCGTCTTCTCCTCGTTCAATGGCGGGTCCTGTGGCAGATAGCCCACCGAGTAGCCAGGACTCCACACCACCTGTCCCTGATACTGCTGGTCAAGTCCCGCTATAATCTTCATCAGCGTCGATTTACCAGCACCATTCAAACCAATGATGCCAATCTTCGCCCCATAGAAGAAGCTGAGATAGATGTTTTTAAGCACTTGTTTCTGGTTCTGCTGGATGGTCTTGCTCACGCCAACCATCGAGAAAATCACCTTTTTGTCGTCTACTGTAGCCATAAGTTTTAATGTTTTGGTGGCGAAGTTACGAAAAAAACAGCAAAAAGACAAATTTTTCTTCAAAAAAAGAGCCAAACGTTTGGCAGATTAAAAAAATCTATGTACCTTTGCACCCGCAAAACCAACATGGTGCCCGTAGTTCAGTTGGTTAGAGCGTCAGATTGTGGTTCTGAATGTCGTGGGTTCGAGTCCCACCGGGCACCCTTCAAAGTAAATCCCTGCAAGTCAAGTACTTGCAGGGATTCTTCTTTTCTGTCATAATAATCCATTTCCCTTCCTTGCGGCCACCTTCACGAGTAAGAATGCCCAATTTCTTTAATTTGGCAATATCCCTTTCGATGGTTCTCTCATTGACACCTTCCTTTTCCGACATCTTTTCCGAAATCTTTTCCGAAATCTTTTCCGAAATTGCCTTTGCCGATAAGAAAGGATCAGCAATAATCATTTCAATTATCACTTTCTGTTTTTCAGACAGTTCTTTCAGGACATCTTTCTGGACATCATTATTCCCTTTTACATATTCCAGTACTTCGTGTTGAAATATGCCAGAGTTCAAATACCTCACGTAAATCCTCCCAATATTAAATAGTCATTCACTCTTTAAACTCTTCTATTGAGAACCATTTATCGACGAACTCTCTTTTGTATTGTTTGAGCGATGAGGGGTTGGATTGTATCTGAGAGATTGAAATAAGAGGAATCAGGTAGAGTTCTTCCGGCATGGAAGGAGCACCCCCAACGCCTAATACAATGAAAACAGCCATAGCCTTTTCTGTTGCATATTCTTGATAATGAGTAATTTGTTCTGGAGTGAACAACGGCTTAGAAAAGTGCCTTGGGATGCTTGCTCGCCACTTGCATTCAACCGCAAACTTCCTTTTACGTTTACCCTCCTTATATACAAGCACAAAATCTGGATATTTGTTGCTAACAGGACTGATATTGCCTAATGATTTGTCACCTCGCCACTCTATTAATGAATAAGCCTTTGTCTCATTTAAGTCGAAAAGTTCTAAGACAAAATCTTCAAACTCTCGTCCTTTAAGGACCTCCTCTGGTAATGTAATAGCCTTAATTCTGTTACGGACAGAGATATAGCTTCTTCGTAATTGCTTTTTGATTGCATGAAGTCCCATATCTTCATAGAACATTCGCAATAGTATCTTATCTTGCCATACTGTCCATCGTTGATGAGTGGGTGGAGCTAATGGTTCTGCTGCCATCATCATCTCTTCTTGCTCCAGATTGCGTACATTTTGTACACCTGCCAAGAGCGGGAATATGCTACCATTTTTATCAATATAACCACAAACAATATTCTCAGCCATCTGCATCATATACTGATTTCTAAGCCTTGGCGTCTGGCCAGCCCCATAAGGTTCATCACGTTGGAGAACAAGAATCAGCATACGTTGTTCTTCCAATGCCTTCTCTATCTGAACGTTGTACTTATCAGTAAAACGATTCATCACTACCAGAATCGTTGGCACCTGATTCACAAGCAGAGCCCTCATAACTTCATCTTCCAATTCTGAGGAATTGAAGCATATGACACAATCATTCGATGAAAGCGAATCCACCCAGTCAAAGACTTTGTTATACAGTGAATATGGCGCACGTTTTGAACAAAGGAAGAGCGATTTCTCTCTGTTCAAAAGGTCCTCGTTACCTATTTTGTTAATAATCCTCATACCTCTTTTCTACGTGACATAAGCTATTATTGATTATCTTTAATGAACGAGCAGTATTCTTCAAGAGATCTTCTCATTACCTCTTGCGGTATCAGTTTCCGTTGGTATTCAGCCACCATCGTAGGGCTTAGAGAACGGCTCAGTGTGTATTCTACCATGCTGCGGTCTGCAGATGGACAGAGGATAATGCCAATACTTGGATTCTCGTTATCCCGCTTCACATCTCTGTCAAGGGCCTCCAGATACATATCCATCTTGCCGACAAACTCAGGCTGGAAATCAACCGCTTTCAACTCGATTGCAACCAGACATTGTAATGCCCGATGATAGAAAAGCAGGTCTATGCGCTTGGTTGACCCACCCACTTGAACTCCATATTCACTATCAACGAAAAGGAAATCCTTGCCCAATTCCAGAATGAATTCCTTCATATGTTCAAGCAATCCTTTGTGCAGGTGGTGCTCATTGTATTTTGCAGGAAGACCCAGGAAGTCCACTACAGCCTTGTCCTTTAGCAAGTACTCAGAACTGGGATAATCTTTCAGCAGTTGTGGCGAAAACATCTTGTCTTTGTCAAGAAGCGTAGAATAAGTCTGATTGACAATGCAACGACGTAGTTCCTCTGTATTAAGTCTTTGGCGTGCAGCGTAAAGCATATAGAACACGCGTTCATCGTATGACTTGCATCGGTTCATGATCTCAATATGGCTGGTGAATGTTGCCAAAGCCAATATTCTTGGCATATTTATTAAAGGCGTGTCTAATTGTGCAATTGGCGATTGCACAATTTCGTTCAGGGGTAATTGTGTAGGAACTGACTGCGCAATCTCACCCTCCTCTGTTTGTGCAATCGGTAATTGCACAAATTCATCCAGACGGAGCAGCTTGCCAAGTTGGTTAAATTCATCTGTGCTATAAGTGTCGTAGAACTTCACCATGTTGTACAGATGGCGCTTTCCGAATCCCCTACGTTTCGGGTTCATTCTTTTCAGATAGTCGGCCAATTCGCTTACCACTTTGGCCCCCCAATGGGCAGACTTCAACTGTTGAGAGATGTATTGTCCCACTTCCCAATTTGTCAGCAACGCTTCTATATTCACTTTGGCGATAGCTGATGAACGATGCTGTTCTATCAATGAATTGACATACTCGAACTGCTGTTCCAGTTCCACCAGATTCGGTATGATTGTTATGTCTTTTTTCATATCTTTATAACGTTTCAATTGCTATTTTATGATATATCGACCAATGCACTTACTGGGACATTTGAACAGAATAGATAAGTCAAACTCTGCCCTGCAAGCAGGTTTCCCCACTTTTTGCATTTATTCTAACTGTTTTCTATATACAGCATCCAGTGTTTGACCGTCTTTGTTTTTCCATACGAGCCAACCATTGTTGCTGCTTCCGATGCAGAAATCGGCTGCTGTGCTGGGACTGGAGAAAGTCTTGTCAGACTCTAATTCCAACTTGTCACCATTGCTGACGGTATATTCTTTCAACAGCTTCTCACGCTTCTCTTTCCATGTAAACGATGGAACAGACGATTTGGCGATAATACTACCCTTTAAGACTGTGAATCCGTTGGCATCATAGAAGCCTCTGGCATCACAACCACGCCCCTTTGTATAAAACAGATGTTCTTCCTTTGGTTTGGCCACATCAAATATATTGCAGCCAATAAAAGAAGTAAGGAACTTGACATCTTCAAAGAATCCCTCCATATCATCCTTTCTGTATTCTGGAAGGTTAGGTGCCTTAGGTGTCTGCTTATTCTCGTTCAACACAAAAGAATTTGAAGTCTTTGCCTCTGCGATGGCCCGATGTTCCAAGTATTGCACATCAGCCTTTGTCATAGCAGCATCCTTCGAAATAAACAGCAACGCCTTTTGCCAAAACGCCTTCTTGCTATCGTGGTCTTTCACCCGTTCACGGAAATTCTCCGTCTCACCAATGTATGCCTTTGGTTTTGTTGCCTCATCCTCACCCAACAATATATAAAATGCAGGCGTCTGCAACTCCTGTCGCTCATTTAGAATAGAAAGATTAGAACGAGGAATTACATACATCTGGCAAATCTTATTGCTGATGAACACGTACTGAGTCCCTTTGGGATCTCCGTCTATTAGATATGTTGTTACTGTTTTACCCATATTATTATAACCCTCCCCAAATTATAGGATTTGTTATAATATTAGCCACAATATTTGCAGCTACATCAGAACCAAAAGACTTCAGTTTTTCAATAATCCCGTCTCTTGCTTTTTCTTTATCACTACCAGATTCTGAAATAACATCTTTTATTTCCCTGATTTGTCTACCTGTCAAATCGTCCTTTATCGCTTCAAGAAATAGATCAATAGTAATTGATTGAGTTTGTTTTTGCTCTTGTTGGTTAGTATTATTTATTGTTAAAGAAGAAGGATTTGAAGAAGTCATATCCCTTTTAGACATACATACACTCTTAGCCATATCGATATTTGACAATAATTCTTTTCTAAAATTGTCATTACAGACATCATCACTTAACGTAATGTTCCCAAATGCATGAACTATTTTAAGATTAGCGCAGTAATTGCCAAACTTCTCATATAAGATTCTTAATTCGCTACCAACAGATGCCTTCTTAACTTCCGCCTCCATACATTCAAAGAAATTAATTCTTGCTTGGATAGCTGGATTAATGATTGGGGGATTGTTTCTATTATTCATGTTCATAAGTTTATTTCAGTTTATCAATGTCATCCATATAGAACGCAAAGAACTAATTTCACATTTTGTTTTGAGATTAAACTTATTTGTAATTTATTTGTTTATTTAAGATATTTATCTAAGATGTTCTGTTTCCTTATCACGCAATCCTTCATTTTGTTTTTTAGCTCTGCTATCTCATTTTCCATGTTTATCAGTTGCAGAGCCACTTCATTTTGTGTATCAATGTCAGGCAACATAATAGAGAGAGCTTTGACCCTTTCAGTTGATGCGCGATTAGAACGCGAGAATCGTTCTACCTCTCCTGCTTTCAAAAGAGGATAGACCATATATTTGGGGTTTACAACAGTTTCATCCAACACTCTAATTACGCCACAATGATCAGTCGGATTGAACGGTTTTTCTGCCTCTCGATAATTTACCATCCAGTCACCATCTATGCCCCAAAGCAAAGACGGCTTAGAGAAGTCTGAAAGCACAGAGTGATGGGTTTTACCAAATGGTTCAAACACATTGGCACTAAATACGTCATACACTCCGTCTTTCACAATCTCTGACTTTAAGACACGGCGTCCAATGGAAATTTCAAACAAGTCTGCACGACTGAGATTGATGGCTGTATGAGCATTTATTAGAGAATTCCGCAACATTTCTTCAATTTCTTTCTCTATTGTGATAATACGAGAAGAGGCATCATTAATGTCTACATCTATCGTATCAAGCTCTCCCACTAGTTCATCGATTACATTATTTGGAACATTGGGAATAGGCATTTGGACGTAGAAAAATTCTGGAACACGCCGATGTCCACTCGCTCCTGTCATATTTGTTGCCGCAATTCTCCTAACCTCCTCTCTATTTAAATATTCAAAAAGGTATTTAGCTCTGTTCCTTGAAGAAGTCCTAAAGACATGATATTCAGTACTTCCAAGACCCAACCCATTAATCAATCCTTCTGCCAAGCAACATTTACCATTTTCCATACAAGGAGTAATTTTAGCAATGAGAACATCATTCTCTCTAAAATTTGTATAACCACCTGAAGATAGTTCACGAAGAGTCTTATCTTCCATATAATTAATCCGACCAAACCCTAATGATGACATTTCTATAAATGACACATGAGTTTGCGGGTCAATATCCCTAAATTCTTCTTTTGAAGGATTAATAGCTGTACAGTATTTTTTTAACGGTATTATTTCATACTTACTTTCTACCGTCATTTTCAATGAGGCCTTCATCTTTATTGTTTTATCAAATGCAGTTAGTTTAAACTCCATAAGATCATATAGATTAGCCATTGTAACAGTCTCTGCCAAATCATCTGGAATGGATATTTCTTCTCCTAGATAGTTAGCTCTAATTATAGAATTGATTTTAGAGATGTCACTTAAATCCTTAGGATTGAATAAGGGCGTCTGAATTCCCTTTATACCTTCAATTTGATGCATGGTGTCGTCATCTTCTCCATTACCCTCATCGTCAGACAAACTTTGCGTTGCAACATTTAAGTACTTGATGCCCTCGTTGCCCTTGCTGTCGCTCCATTCATAGCCAAGGAAACGTTTGATATTTGTGGTTCCTGAAGGCGACTTGACGATAACCACAGGGTTGGGCGTTGTCTTAGCTAAGATGAAATAGTACACCTTTTCTTTCTCAATGGCAATGACAAATTGCAAGAATGCTTTAGTCTCTTGCTTTCTCTTTTCATCTTCAGATAGTCTTCTGTATGTTTGGGTATTTTGACGGCCCATGAATCTTGTTCTAATTTCCTTTGCCTGGTCACAAACACCCTTCAAAGCGTTGCGCTGATTGCCAAAGAAAGCAGTCTTATAGGTTTGGATGGTGTCATGTCCCATGAAACTCTCCGTCATATTGCCAGAAAGGAAAGCAAGATAGTCTTCCCAGATGTAATCGCAGTGGTCACAATAAGCCTGCAACAAGTCTGTGTCATCATAAACGTCATTGGACTCACACTTCTCGTAATTGCAGAACCAGCAATCAACTCTATTCTGATAGTGCTCTGCGTCGGGTGTGTTGGTTTCTTTGCGTCGTAAGAACATCGTAACGGTATTGGTTCCCGTCTTGCCAAATGTTCCACCACCGAACTCCACCAATCCTACGATATCGAACTTTTGAAGAATGATTTCACGCCCTTTGGCATAAATGCCATCCTTATTCAAAATTGATACTGGAAGGATGATACCTGCCACGCCGCCTGCCTTCAACAACTGGGCTGCACGTTCGATGAAGAATATCTCAATAGCATTGTTCTTTGCTATATTGAGGCCATCATTGAAGAGAGAATAATGCTTTCGTTGGCTTTCTGTCAACGTCTCTAAGAAACCCTTAACTGAATAAGGTGGATTGGCTATCAAAACGTCGTATGAGCCTTCCCTGACATCTTCAGTTGGAACTAACGCATCAGAGTAAATAATCTTTGTCTCATCATGGCCATACATAAAGGCAGAAACCTTAGAAACTTTAGACAGACGATACTCCTTTTCTATACCTGTGATGCGCGCATAATACTCATTCAAAGGTATTGAGGGACGATACTTCTCCACGTAATCTTTTATCTGTACAGCATACTCTGTCAGGAAATGTCCTGCACCACAAGCGTAGTCAATAGCTGAAGGTATTTCTTCGCTGTTCTTGATGATTTGTTCCAACGGCAATGAAGAGACTAGGAATCGCACTATTGGCATAGGAGTAAAAAACTGCCCTTCGCTCTGCTTTACTCCTTTGTTCAAGAAACCTTCAAATAAATCACCAAGCAGCTGATTTTGATCAGAGTCTTTCAGCTTAATGTCTTGCAGCATTTTGACCACCTTTAGCAAGATGGCAGCATTTTGCTCGAACAATTTCTTGTTGTGGACGCTGATGAAAGAAAAGTCGTTATCTGAAAAGAACTTCAAGGCACGAAAATAGCTTTTGATGGTCTTCTTTGTTGCATCTGGATCATTCTTGAATCTGCGGAATGCCTTTTCAATCTCACCATCCTCAATATAGGTGACATCTTCATTCAAGAAGCGTTTCATGCCATCGCGATAGAGACGCTGTAAACGGTCCTGCAGACGATAGTCATCATCATAGGCAGAACCTTTCCAGTAGAAATTCAAATCATCAGGATTGCTTGTTTCGTCCACAACCTTAGCAAGAAAAAGATTCACCAATTTGTCAAAGGCATTCTCATATCCTCCAACGTTGTGCTGACGTAGAATCAAAGCAAACTCGTTATACTTTTTCTGAATGGTATCGTTGTCAACAGATTTCAGGTCTTTTGTTGTGTACTTGTTCTTACCAATTCTGTAGGGTTCTATTTCGTCCTCGAATAGTCCTCGTGTTGCATAATCATCATGGTAGGTTTCATGCCAAACTCTATAAAGCTTTTTGTTGTTGTCTGCATCTTTGTAGCTTTTTGCACCTTCTTCATTTACAAGTTTCTCTTCGTTATCTTGGACGTTAATAAGGTGATAGTTATTTTCTATCTTTCCGTCAATGATATCAGCGGTGTAAAGACAAAGGAACTTCGTGGAGCGTTCCTGTTGGAAATAACTAAAGAGTTGGGCACCATCTTCTTTCGTATCAACCCATGCTCCATCAAATTCACGCCAAGTCTTACATTCAATAATCAGCAAAGACTCCTTATCATCGTCTGAACCGTCAAAGCCTCCATCCTTAAATGTCCTTACCCACACGTCTGCATAACCACCTTTAGCACTATGTCCTAATTTCCATGCTGGTTCCAACTCTATATGAAATGGGCTATAGCCTTTCCATAAAAGGCGGTCAACACAATGCAATACGACAAGGTTCTCAGGCTCTAAGAGATTACAAGTTGTTTCGCGACCAATGGTAATACCACATTCTCTGTAATAGATATGTCCGTCTCCACTTATGTCAACCTTTAAGGGCTCACTAACATTCTCATATCTTTTAGTATAAACATTGCCTTCGTGCTCAAATTCGAGCATCTGGAGCAATTCTTGTATATTATCTTTAGTCATATGCTGTTATTTTTCTTGTTTTATTCTTTTTAGAATACAATTACATCTTCTTTTATGTAATCATCCAACTGCTGTCCAATATAGTTATTTTGGTAGGATTTTAAAGCCTGCTTTTTATTCTGCCACTGATACTTGTTTCCTAGTTCATTGTCTATCTGTGTAATGATTTGATCAAGGTATGTAAGTATCGTTGTAGATTGGCTAACCACTTTGTTCAGCACTTTATTAGTGTTAGAACAATCGGATGTTACTATATTCTGTTTTCCTTGCGATATTAAGACCTTTCCATCTTCCCAAATTGCCATCTTAAGGTATGCAAAATTGATTAAGACATTCTTGATTGCGAGGTATTTGTTTGCCTTGAACTCGTTCAGCAATTCTCTTGCCTTATTAGTTTTATAAAAAAGATTATAATCTATCCCATTAATAGAATCAGTAATAATTGTTGCATTATCACATGTAGATTGTATCAGATTATCAGAAACAATATTCGCATTGTTCAAGACTCTTTTGCAATTGCTCCTTATAATCAAGAATTGACCATACAGACTGCCTAAATAAACAAGCAAAGCATTCTCTGTAGCAAGTTTTATCTGTCGATACCTTATAAGTTCGCAAACAAGAACAATAACTAGACTTGCAAATGCTCCACCAGCGATAGCAAAAAGGAAGTCATTGGAAATCCATTTCGTATTGAGTGCAATAAAATGGTTTTCCATATTCAACGATATAAGATAGGTAATAATCAATACACCTATCAATACCCACAACAATCTTTTTATTGTATTTACACTGGTACTCATAGCTTTGATTCCTAATTAGCTTTTTGTTGATACTAATAGATCTTTAACATCAACATCTAAAACACTTGCAATCTCATTCAATTGTTGTATAGACGGCTGTACCTTGTTAGCACACCATCTGGAAATAGTATTCTCTGACTTGCCAAGTTGTTCTGACAACCAGCGATTGGTCTTCCCTTGCTCTGCTAAGGCTGCTTTCAGCCTGTTTAGCATCACGTTCTGTTGATTGTTCGACATATTTCTGTGATTATTTTGCTGCAAATATACAAAAAAAAGCGAATAGTGAAGAGATTTTGTTTGTTTTTATTAGAAAAAAGACTTTAATCAGTGCATTTCTCATTAAAAATTCGTATTTTTGCAGGAAAAGTAATGGTTATGAATTTACAAGAAGTAGAAAATACTATTAAATCAATGAACCAAGCCGCTTTTCAAGAGCTTGGTGATTTATTCTTGATAAGTAAGGATAGAGACTATAATGCATTTGTATGTACTGGAAGCCAATATGGTAAACAAAAAACGACAAAGGGTACTCCTGATACATTTATCCTTACGCATGATGGTAAATATATTATGGTAGAATACTCTACAGATGAAACTAAAAGGGGGAAAAAACTTATAGCGGATTTTGAGAAATGTCTAAAAGAAAGAGGTGTTGAAAAAACAAAGCTGGAACGCATACTACTTTTTGCTAATTACAAACTAAACAAAGAAGAGGCCGTCGCTATCCAAAAGTATGCTGAAGAAACACATACTTCATATCAAATCTACGATGGAGGTCGTTTGGCAAGGGAACTTTGTATTCATCACAAGAATCTTATCTTTAGCTGTTTAGGAATTCATATGGATACAGGGCAAATTGTTTCAATTGATGATTTCGTTCATGAATATGACAATGCTGCTGGAGCGATCGCGGCACCTCTATCAAATGCTTTTCTTTATCGAGAGCAGGAATTACAATCTATTACAACTGGATTAGAGAAGTCTGATTTCATCCTTTTACATGGTGCTCCTGGCGTTGGAAAGACCAAACTTGCAATACATGCGATATCAGAATATTGTAAAGAGAATCCTAGTTATCATGCATACTGTATATCATATAAAGGAGGGGAATTGCTAACGGATCTAACATGCAATATTAATCTAAATGATGATAATATTGTTTTTGTCGATGACATCAATAGAATAAGTAGTTTTATGACTATCATCGGTTTTTATTCTTCCATAAGAAAAGGGGAACTAAAAATTGTTATGACAGTTAGAGATTATGCACTCGAACAAGCAAAGGCCATGTGTTTTCCACAAAATTGTCTGGAAATACAGGTTAATCCCATGATTTATGAACAGGTTTCGGAAATAGTTCGATTAGGGTTCCATATTGAGAATAAGATGTATCTTGATAAGATTAGCACAATTTCAAAAGGAAATCCCAGAATTGCTATGATGGCAGGCAAACTTGCGATAGAGAAACAGGATTTACAATCCTTAAATGATGTTTCTGCGTTATTTGATGCTTATTATGGGAATATAATAGACGGCATTCAATACGAAGATAAGAAAACGCTCAAGAAATGTGCTGGTATAATAGCCTTTTTCTCTCCTTTGAAATTTGAAGGGAACGAGGAATTTGAGGATATTATAAATTCGTTTGGAATTAACCTATCTGAGTTTACGGAGTGTGTTGACGTCTTGAATAAGTATGAAATCGTTGATTTGCCCCAGAATACTTATGCAAAGATTAGCGAACAGAACTTGTGTATGTACCTGTTCTATTTAGCATTTATAAAAGAAAAGGTATTATCTCTTGGAATTCTGCTAAAGTATTTCTATACTTCACACTATCAAAGGCTGGCGCCAGCCTACAGGGATCGGCGAAGTCAATCCCAACGGGATCACATGCTACTTTGAAAAAGCAAGAATCGCTTAGGCAACAAAGTCTAAGCGATTTTTATTTCTTAGCAGAATTGAAGACCAGTTTGGTCTCGGTGATGAATTCTTTCTGTCTGGCGGACAAACGGGCCGTTTTCCAAGCAGCAATCTGCGCTTCGACGATACGACGGGACTCTTCGTCACCAGCCAGCTGTGCCAGATAGAGTCGGATGCGCAACTTTTGGAAACTCGTATCGTTCAGACGGTCCATCACCTTACGGACACGTTGTTCTGCAGCCTCTACATCTTCACCGAGTTTGACAGCCGCCATATAGAGAGGCAGTGCCAGTTCGGCTTCCTGTGCAGCTATATAGCCCTTGAAAGGCAACAGTCGTTCACGGACACGGCGCAGTTCTGAGATCAACAGATAATACTCCTTCTCATGCTGATAAGAGGTAGGCACCTCGAACAACAGGCGATAGGCGAGGTCGGCCAAGAGTTTCTTATCTTCCTCGATATGCTTCGTGCGACGTTTCTCCCTGGGTGCAGTGCCCGCGCTCTCCTGGGGAGCCTTTTCCTTTGAGTCAACCTGCTGCTCCGGTGAAATAAACTCAAGAAGTTCCGGCTCCAGCTCTACAGCCGCATAGACGATACCGGGGATAGATACCACCAGCTGACGGCGGCGCTTGCCCTTGATACGCATGATCACACCCTCACGCCCGTCAAACATACCGCCTTTCACACGGATCTTATCCCCCACCTGCAGATGAATCTCGTCAGGATTATAATAGGTGATATTCTCGCCTGCCTGTTCGGAGAGGGCGATAAAGTTGCGCATCTCATGTTCTGAGACAGAGAGATAGTCCTCCTTATTGGAGAAAGTGGATTTACGGATGAAAAGGCCATCACTACGGAACCTGATAGCCTCGCGCACCTCCTCAAGGGAGCCACGCAGGAAGATCAGTCCTGTGACAGCGGGAACCATGATGCGCCGACGCTGACCACCCAGTTTGCGGACATCATACCGAAGGGGTACGAAGCACTCATGCTCATCGCGCCGCAGTTCATCGCGGATCTTGAGCTCACGGCCTCGGGTCACAGAGCCGATAACATACCATCTTACCTCTTTTTCATCCATCTTTCTTGAAAATTTCTGCAAAGTTAGTGTATTTTTTCGATTATTTGAAGGATTCTGCGGAAAAATGATTAATTTTGTATCCTCTAAAATAAGAATGATCACAAAAATGGATATTACCGAACGATTTCTTAACTACACGAAGTTCGACACACAGTCGCAGGAAGACAGCGACCAGGTGCCGAGTACAGAGAAACAGTTAGTGTTTGCAAACTACCTGAAGAAGGAACTGGAGAACGAAGGTCTGAGCGATGTGGAGATGGACGACAAAGGCTACATCTACGCCACACTAAAGGCCAACGTCAAGGGCGACATTCCCACCATCGGCTTCATCTCTCACTACGATACAAGTCCAGACTGTTCCGGTGCAGACATCAAGGCACGCATCGTCAACAACTACGACGGCAGTGACATCCTGCTGTCAGAGGGTATCATCAGCAGTCCGAAGAAGTTTCCTGAACTCCTCAGGCACATCGGCGAGGACCTGATCGTCACAGACGGACACACATTGTTAGGTGCCGACGACAAGGCCGGTATCGCAGAGATCATTCAGGCGATGTGCTGGCTGAGAGACCATCCTGAGGTGAAGCACGGCAAGATCCGCATCGCCTTCAATCCTGACGAGGAGATCGGTATGGGCGCCCATCATTTCGACGTGGAGAAGTTCGGCTGCGACTGGGCTTATACCATGGATGGTGGCGACCTGGGGGAACTGGAGTTCGAGAACTTCAACGCCGCCAGCGCCAAGATCTTCATCAAAGGCGTAAGCGTACACCCAGGCTACGCAAAAGACAAGATGGTGAATGCCAATGTGCTGGCTACGGAGTTTGCACAGTTACTGCCTGCCGACGAGCGTCCGGAGACGACAGAAGGCTATCAGGGATTCTACCATCTGCTGGGTATCGAGAGTAACGTTGAACAGGCCAAACTGCACTATATCATCCGCGACCATGACCGTGAGCACTTTGAAGACCGCAAGCGCTTCGTCCAGAGATGCGCAGACCAGATGAACGAGACTTACGGCGAAGGTACCGTCATTGCTGAGATAAAGGATCAGTATTATAATATGAAGGAGAAGATTGATCCCCAGATGCACGTCATCGACCTGGTGCTGCATGCGATGCAGGACTGTGGCGTGGCACCCAAGGTAAAACCCATTCGCGGAGGTACCGATGGGGCTCAGTTATCATTCAAGGGACTCCCCTGCCCCAACATCTTTGCCGGGGGTGTGAACTTTCACGGACCTTATGAGTTTGTAAGTATCCAGTCGATGAAACAGGCCATGCAGGTGATTATCCGCATCTGCGAACTGACAGCCGGTTTCAACGATTGAACATTATTCATTTATCAGGGCGTCGAGTGATTCCTGTTCACCCACGACCCAGATGATATCCCCTACCTTGAACTTACGGTTTGGCGGGAAGGCAGACAGGTTCTGCTTTCCTTCCTCCAGACCGATAACCATACAACTGTAGAGGTCACGGATGCCGCTCTCGATAAGTGTCTTACCAACGAACGGACTATCACCACTAATCACAAGTTGGCGTAACTTCATGAGACGTTTCTCCGAATCTGGATCCACACCTAAGCGCTCACGGTCCAGCGCCTCACGGAAGGCAGAGAACTGTTCATCGCTACCAATCGCCTGAAGGATGTCGCCGGGGAAAATGACGTAGTCGCCGTCAGGGATATTAATCCGCCAGCCACTACGCAGGATACTACTGATATGCACACCGTACTTCTTACCCAGATTCAACTGTTTCAGACTCTGGCCCATCCACATGGAGTCAGAGGGCACTTCGAAGTCGGCAATGTGGATATCACGATCCAACAGACGGTCAGCATAGAGCGGACGCTTCTTACCATATACCTGAGCGGCGATATCGCGTGAACGCAGGTTCTGCACAAACAGACGCTCAAGTGTGATACTACGGTGCTTCACCCAACGGGAGAAGATGATCAGCAGGATCACGATCACACCGATGGTAATCATCAGCGCATTGGTGAGACGACTCAGGTAGTTACAGATATAGAAGATAAATGAAATGGCGATCACCGCACGCACCAAGATGGTAAAGAGGAGCGGCAGACGGTTGCGGTTACTCTCTGCCCATAAGGCACGGAACTCCGGACTGCGGTTCTTCTTCATCACCATCGCACGCAGGAAGGGCGCAATGACAAGCACCGTCAGCACACCCGTCACGCCGTTGGCATACCAGTGCAGTTCCCACCCAGGCAACAGGCTACGGACAAACGGCAGCACAAAGGTGAACATCACGGCAATGGCAGCCGACGTCAGGATGGAATACACCACCGTATTGATGGTCATCTGGGTAAGCAGTTTCTTCCAGTAGTTCTGTCCCTGCGTATGCTGATGACTGCTCATCGACAACGAATTAAGCGAGTTGATAAGTTTATTGGGCAAACGATGCTCCAGATGATTATAAACTGGGGTGGCAAGTCGTATCATGTAAGGTGTGAGGAAAGTTGTTGTGACGGATACAGCCACCACTACCGGATAGAGGAAATCACTGATCACGCCCAGCGACAGACCCAGCGACGCGATGATAAACGAGAACTCACCGATCTGCGCCATTGAGAATCCGCAACGCATCGCCGACTTCAACGATTCACCAGCCAACATGAAGGAGAACGTGCCAAACACGCTTTGGCCGATCAGGATGGTCAATACCAACAGCATGATGGGAATGGCATATTCCACAAGTATCTTCGGATCGACCAGCATACCTACAGACACGAAGAAGATGGCACCAAAGAGGTTCTTGACAGGTTCTACCAGTTTCTCTATGCGCTCGGCCTCCACAGTCTCTGCCAGGATACTACCCATGATAAAGGCACCGAAGGCAGAGCTGAAACCCACCTTTGAAGAAAATACGGCCATCGCACAGCATAGACCCAGCGAAACCACCAACAGCACCTCGGCATTGATCAGCGAACGGACGCGTCGCAAGAACAGCGGAATGGCGAAAATACCCACCACCAGCCACAAGATGAGGAAGAAGACGATACGCATGACCGACTCCACCATCTGTCCGCCTTCGAGATTACCTTGGGCGATGGCACTCAGCATCACCATCATCACAATTGCCAGGATATCTTCGAGGATCAGCACACTCATCACCAGACCTGCGAACTGCTGTTGGCGCAAGCCCAGATCGTCAAATGCCTTATAGATAATCGTGGTCGACGACATCGCCAGCATACCACCCAGGAAGATGCAGTCCATCTGTTCCCAACCGAAGAGACGTCCCACGGAGAAACCTAACATCGACATACAGAAGATGATGGTACAGGTGGAGATGACAGGCGAAGCACCCATCTTCAGGATCTTCTTGAAAGAGAAGTCAAGACCAAGCGAGAACAGAAGGAACATCACACCGATATCCGCCCAGAGATGTACGTTCTCCATATCTGCCACTGACGCCGTATAAGGCATATTCGGACTGACCAGGAAACCTGCCACGATATACCCCAGCACCAAAGGCTGCTTCAGTTTCTTGAAGATCAGTGTCACAACACCTGCCACTATCAGAATAAGGGCCAGGTCTTGTATCATATCAGGTAATTCTGCCATATAGCTTAGGTCTAAATGTCTCTTAATTCTATAAATTCTCTAATACCACTGCACTGCGTTCGAGTAACTGCTGCGCTTGTCGTATTTCAGGGCATCCGTCAGTGTCGCTGCATTACACCTGAACGAGAAGTTGTAACTGGTATAAGGCGCAAGCACCACAGAGCATGACATATTGAAGCAGTGCAGGTCACGACTCAGCGAGGCTGTCGTCATAGAGATCTTTTTGTTCTCGAAATCATAACCCGAGGAGAAAGAGATGTTCCAGCCGTCACTGATACGCACGTTACCGCTCACGTTCAGGTTCTGTGTGAACTTATACGGATAGCGCATGGTGTTGTAATTGAACTTCTTCACATCCATATCCTCACGCACATTGATACCATAGCCGATACTCAGGCTCCAGGGCATCTTGAAGGTCATATAGCCATCTTCATCAGTCTCTGCCTTGTTGCTTTCGCCCCTCTTGGCACCATGCTTGGCTTTCTCCATATCCTTATCGATGTTCGCTTCCGGGTCATTGTCCCATTCGTCGTCATCGTTCTTGCGTTTATTCTTGTCTTTCTTCTCCACCTTCTCACCCCTGAGTCGCTTGAAGAAGTTCATCACCTTCTCATTGTTCAGCGTGTAGGAGAGGTTCTGGGAGAGACCTGTGAAACGGCCGAACTTTCCCTGTCCCCAATAGGTGACGTGCTCACTCTCGCGAGGGGTAGCACCCACACTATCAGCCTCATAGACATACGATTTGAAGACTGTACTCAGATTCAGGGTATAACTCTTGGATAATTTCAGTCGCAATGTAGCTGTCAGATCACCGAGCGGACGGATATCGGTTGCAAAGTTATAGTATGACGACAGTCTGAACTCATCGATCAGCGAAATCTTCTTCACACCCGTAGAGTCATCGTCGCTCTTCACCTTCATCTCGACGTTGTTTGCCAATTCAAAGTTCAGGATACTCGACTTTCCCTTACCAGGATAGCCGTATGCCGATCCCTGATAAGGTGAGTACTCCACCATCGTCACGTTTCCTTGAGCATCCGTCTTCTGGTAGTATTTATAGTAACCATAACGGCTGGCACTGAAATCAGGGGCATACGAGAAACTCACCGTCGGTGTGATGACGTGACGAATGGCCTGGATCTTATCGCCGAAGATCTTACGGTTTGGAATCCAGAAGCCATAGAGTTTAGTAGACATACTCATGTTCAGGCTCCAGTTATAGACGTTATAGAAACCTGTGATGGTGTCACTCACCTCTTTCTGGCTGGTCTGATCCCACGACTTCTCCACCTTTCTGAGATAGGTGCGGTCCGTAAAGTTGAACGATGGCGTGATGTTCACATAGTTGAAGAGCGTGAAGTTACCCTTGATGGGGATGGTATGCTGCATACCGTTATTCCAGTCCCTGTTCAACTTCGATTTCATGATCATGTTCTCCTTAGCCCTGATCTCGTTCTTGAACAATCCGGTATAACTCACCGAGATCTTCTCATACCACCGCTCTGAGCCAGCCATCTTTTTACGCTTGAAGGGATAGAAAGTTGCGATGGCGATATTCAGATCAGGCAGTGTGAGATTGATCGTTGAGTCACGCATATTCTGAGCCACGTTCATATTCGAACTCAGCGTCATACCAATACTGGAGAAACGCGTCTGGAAGGAGACCGATGACGTACGGGTGGACTGCGTCAAAGCCTGCGGATTATACATCGAGGAGAGGTTGTCGCGCTCATAGTTCGTCGTAGCGAAGTTCACCCTGGCAGACAGACTGCTATAGGGGTTCGCCTTCGCATCCTGAGTATGCGTCCACTGGATCTTGAAACTCGTCGTCTTGCTATAGTCTGGCATGTTCTTCTCACCATGGATCGTGTTCTGATAACTGGCCAGGAACGAGCCATTGTATCTATAGCGTTTCCGGTAGTTCGACGCAGCCGTCAAACCCCAGGAGCCCTTGGTATAGATCTCACCGATTAGTTTCAGGTCCATCTTGTCGCTGATGGCGAAATAGTAGCCACCGTCACGCAGATAGAAACCGCGATCGGTCTCATCACCATAGGTCGGCATGATCAGACCACTGGAATAACTCTTCGTAAAGGGGAAGAAACCGTAAGGCACCGCCAGAGGCAGGGGCACGTCAGCCACCACGAGATAGGCAGGACCGAACACCACGTCTTTACCCGGACGCACCTTCGCACGCGAAAGTGCCAGATAGAAGTCGGGGTGCGGATCGTCACAGGTGGTATAGCGGCCATGCTGGAGGAACATCTCGCCGTCGGCACCACGCTTGGAGATCTCACTGGTAAGGAAACCCTCATCCTGCTGGGTATAGACCGATGTGATCAAACCCTTCTTCGTCTTGAAGTTAAAGGCCATCGTATCACTCTCGTACTCATCGTTCCCCATCTTGAAGACAGGTGTGCCGGTCAGCTCCATCGTGGTGCTGTCCATCGTTCCTGTGGCATGCACCAGGTTGCTGTCGAGACTCATGGAGATCTTGTCACTCTCCAAGTCCATATTCTGGTATTTCACCTTCGAGGAGCCATAGAGGTTGGCCATCTTGACAGCCGCGTTATAGGTCAGGGAGTCGTCAGCGGAATACTCCACAGGTGAGTCGATACCGTTCTTACGACTACGGTTGATGCTGTCGAGTGCCAGCGAGTCATCCACAGCCTTGTTGTGTTTATAGATCGCCAACTCCAGGGAGTCCATCGTCGAGGTGTCGCGTTTTGTCTTCGCACTGGCCTCCACGCGCTCAGTGAGTAAGGTATCCAACTGTTGGCGTGAAACGGAGTCAGTCACATCGTCCTGTCTGTCCCTTTTCGAATATGACGCCAAGGGTCCCTCTGCCATCATCATCACAATGGCAAAAAGCATAAGGATTAAAGCTGACTTTCTCTTCACACCTATAATCTTTCGTTATATTATTCAAACATATCCACCCATTTCTGGAATCTGCGCACACCATCCCAGCCGAACTTCTCCAGACTCCGCATGGCTTCCACAACGGTACGCTCAGTACCGGGATGCGTTTTGGAATAGAACTTATCGGCATAGCACACCACCTGTTCCTCTAAGGCCACAGGCATATAGTCCTGATGCGGCAGAGGCAACTGCTGCTGTTCGATATCCCATTTCGAGAGACCCGTACCCGTGTGACGTTCACACACCAGTGCATGGCGCTCCCACCCTTCCTGTCGCAGGATCTCTGCCCCCAGGATACCATGACGGATATAAGGCTCTGTGCCGAAACACTGGATGCCAGGGGCATCACAACGGAAGATACCGATGTCATGCAGCATCGATGCTTCCTCCAGGAACTCCTTATCGAGCTTCAGTTCCGGATGTGCCTTCGCAATCTTCAGACTGCGGTCGGCCACTTGTCGGCTATGAACTAATAATATCCGTCGGAGTTCATTCTCCGACGGATAATACTTATCTATAATCGACTGATAGTCCATTACGCCTCACGCTCAATCCAGGCAATCGTGTCACCCTGACGGATCTTCTGTCCAGGTTTCACGCTGATGTCCACGAGCTTACCACCCAGTGCAGCAGGGATCTCCACGATCTCGCCCCACTTCGTCTGCAGGTAGCAGAAGACATCACCCTCCTTATATTTCTGACCGATGAACGGCTCGATGCAGGCAGCGGGCACACCCTCACCACCGAAGCTCCACATGAGCTGTCCGTCCAGCGGACTCTTCACGGCATCAGCCTTGGCATGCTTGATGGCGTCGATCTCCTCCTGAGAGATCTTCTGTCCGCCACCCAGTTTGGCATCCTTTGCCTTCTGGATATCAGCCAGCAACTGCTTCTTAGCCTGACCGCTCTTGAACGGACGGTACTGCTCGGGATGCATGGCGAGCTCGAACAGTTCTTCGTCGTCCTGTCCGTAATCCCAGCCGTTCTCGTCCATCTCCTTGCGGAAACCGTCGAGGGCGTTCTCAAGGAGGGTATGCGGATCAGCATCGGTAAACTTCAGACCCTTCTTCTCAGCCAGTTCGATGAGTTCTGGTGCGATGGTGCCGGGCACCTTACCGCTCTTACCGAGGATCATACCCCAGATGGCATCGTCCATCATCACGTAACGGCCCTTGCCCTGCTCCATCGTCAGGAGGTTCATCAGGGCGATGTTCTTAGTGTACTGAGAGAACGGCGTCACCAGTGGGGGATAACCCACCTTCGGCCATACATACTCTACCTCATTGAAGAGCTTCACGAGCATATCGTCCATCGAGAGGATCGACTCGCCCTTCTTCTCACGCTCCTTGTTGATCATCTTCTGGATAGGACCGAGATCAGCCATCATCGAGCCCATCATACCACCAGGCAGACCACAGCCCAGCAACAGTGAAGACATATGCTTATTGGCAGGATTGATGAAGCAGCCGAGCCAGTCGTCGATAAACTCCTGTGTCAGCGTACGGGCCTGCATATAAGCGTTCATGTTCAGGTCAGCCACCTCGAAGCCTTCGTTCTTCAGCATGCTCTGAACAGAGATGATATCGGGATGCACCTTACCCCATGACAGCGGCTCAATGGCTGTGTCGATGATGTCGGCACCATTATTACAAACCTCGAGGATAGAGGCCATCGACAGACCAGGACCAGAGTGGCCGTGATACTGGATGATGATATCGGGGTGCTTGGTCTTGATTGCCTTCGTCAGCGCACCGAGCATGGCGGGCTGTCCGATACCGGCCATATCCTTCAGACAGATCTCCTCCGCACCGGCAGCAATCACCTCATCGGCAATGGCAGCGTAGTACTCTACGGTATGAACGGGAGAAGTGGTGATACAGAGCGTAGCCTGCGGCGTCATACCACCTTCTTTCGCCCACTTGATGCTGGGGATGATGTTACGTGTGTCATTCAATCCACAGAAGATACGGGTGATATCCACACCCTGGGCATGCTTCACCTTATACATCAGGGCACGCACGTCGTCGGGCACAGGATACATACGCAGGGCGTTCAGACCACGGTCGAGCATATGCGTTTTGATGCCTACCTCGTTGAAAGGCTTACAGAAGGCACGCACAGCCAGGTTGGGGTTCTCGCCTGCCATCAGGTTCACCTGCTCAAAGGCGCCGCCATTGGTTTCCACTCGGGCAAAACAGCCCATATCGATAATCGCCGGGGCAACACGCTCCAACTGGTCCTTACGGGGCTGGAACTTGCCTGAACTCTGCCACATGTCTCTGTAAACGAGACTGAATTGAATTTTCTTCTTTGCCATAGATATTAGTCATCAATTGTAATAATGAGTGCAAATGTAGCAATAAAATCTGAAATATCAGTAATTCTGCCGATATTTTTAGCATTTTTTGCAAGGCAAGCCCCATTCACTGGAACGAATGACGAAGCATGCGCTCTTCAGCGAGGTGCTCATATTTCGTGCCGGGACGACCGTAGTTGGCGTAGGGATAGATGCTGATACCCCCACGTGGCGTGAAGAGACCGATGACCTCGATATACTTCGGATCCATGAGTTTCACCAGATCCTTCATGATCACATTCACACAGTCCTCGTGGAAATCACCATGGTTACGGAAACTGAACAGATACAGTTTCAGACTCTTGCTCTCCACCATCCGTTCCCCAGGGATATACATGATCTTGATCTCTGCAAAATCAGGCTGTCCCGTAATCGGACAGAGCGACGTAAACTCGGGACAGTTGAACTGCACCCAGTAGTCGTTCTCAGGATGCTTGTTCTGGAAAGTCTCCAAAACCTCCGGAGCATAATCCATCTTGTACTCGGTCTTCTTGCCGAGATTCTTCAGTCCTTCCTTTTCTCTGTTCATAGTTCCTTCACCTTAAAGATATTATATGCCACATCCTTGTCAAACACATCCTCATGGTCGTGCCTCTTGGTAAATGCCACCACGCGGATGGTCATAGGCAGCACCAGAATCTCATAGAGTGTCTTGATGGTCACCTGCGTGATGACCAGCGAGGGCATCTCCTCCCAGGGGATCACGCCACCCAGGGCCAGCGGGAAGAAGATGACCGAGTCGGTCAACTCACCGAAGATCGTACTCATCACCGCACGATAGGAGAAATTCCGCCCCTCCGACGAGAGTTTCATCTTACTCATCACGTAGGCATTGATAAACGAGCCTGCGAGGAATGCCAGGAACGAAGCCCCGGCAATACGCGGTGCCAGTCCGAAGATCTGATGGAAACCCTCCTCACCATGCCAGTAAGGTGCCCCGGGGATCCAGTCGGCTATCGCGCCGAAGATCACGAACAGGAAGTTCATCGCGAAACCGAGCCAGATGAGCAGGCGCGTACGACCATATCCCCACACCTCGCACACCACATCATTGATGATGTAACTCACGGGGAACACGATCAGACCAGCCGTCATGTTCGCAGGCCCAAAGGAGATCTGCTTTGTCTCAAGTACGTTTGCCGTAATCAGGCAGACGCAAAACAGGATGCTGTAAAGCATAAACAGCACACTGATTTTCTGTTCTTTTCTATTTTCCATATTTCTTGTTTTGTTAAAGGGGGTTTAGCAAGCAAGAATGCTCGCTGGCGTAAGCCGCAAGTACCCCTGTGTTTTCTGTTAAAGCAGGTAGAGCAACCAACCCATATAGGCCAGGAAACCGGCGATCAGCACGGCACCCTCCCGACGCGACACATAATACTTGGTGAAGGCAAACATCCAAAGCAAGCCCATACTCACCAGCATCACGGTCAGATCGACAATCGTGATACCCATGATACGCATGGGATGCACCACAGCCGTCAGTCCGAGAATCATTAGGATATTAAAGACATTCGAGCCAATCACGTTACCGATGGCCATCGCCGAACGTCCCTTATAGGCAGCCACCACACTCGTAGCCAACTCCGGCAGCGAGGTACCGCCAGCCACGATCGTCAAACCCACCACGCTCTGGCGCACGCCATAACGATGGGCCACATACGAGGCGGCATCCACGAACAGGTCACTGCCCACGATCAGACAGGCCAGTCCCAGCACGATCCAGAAGAGATTCCTGCCCAGGTGAGAATAGTCCTTAGGCAACTCACGGTTGTCCTCCATCTCCTCCTCCGTAGGCAGCAGACCGTCCTTCTTCGCAGCGTTGAAAGTATAGATCATGAATGCAGAGAAGCCCACCAGCAGGATGATACCGTCGGAACGGCTGATCTCATTACCCCAGAGGTGAGGAGAGTCCATATCGTCGAAACAGAGTACGAAGAGCAGGAAGGCAGCCATCGCAGCCCAGGGGATATCCTTCTTCACCGTCGATTTCGCGACAGCCATCGGCGCCACTATCGCCGAACAACCCACGATGAGCGCCGTGTTGAAGATGTTCGAACCGATCACGTTACCGACGGCCAGATCCGACGTACCCTTCAGGGCCGACACCAGACTGACGAACAACTCAGGTGCCGAAGTGCCGGCAGCCACGATCGTCAGACCGATGAAGATCTCAGGCACACGCATGCCACGCGCCAGTGAGGCAGCACCCTCCGTCAGACGGTCAGCACCCCAGATCACCAACGCTATACCTACTACAATATAAACTAAGTTTATCAACATCTCTTCTTGCTGTTTTAGTCCTCTTCTTCATCATCCCAGTCGTCACCGAAGAACGTGTCGAAGTCACCCTCCAGTGAGGGACCCACGAACGCATCCATCTGGCGACGGTCTTTCTTCGTCGGACGACCCGTACCTCTGGCCCTGTTCACGAAACCGCTGATGCGGTTCATCTCCAGCAACTCATACTGGTCGGGCGTCGTCACATTCTCATAGATTTCGGGCAGTAGTTTCGCCCCCACCCTTTGTTCGATGGTTTTCAGAATCTTAAATGAGTAGGTCACGGGCGGTTTCCTCACGCAGACCGTCTCCCCTGCCTTCACCGTGTGCGAGGGTTTCACGTTCACCCCCTTGATCGTCACGCGGCCGTTCTTACAGGCATCGGCAGCAATCGAGCGAGTCTTGAAGATACGCGCTGCCCACAGCCATTTGTCGATTCTAGCAACCTCTCCCATTTTTACTTTTTTACCTTTTTACCTTTCCCAATTTATTAAACTGGTTCATTGTCAGGTCGATACCGGCCAGCACGAAACTCTTGATCACCTCCACAGCCGTGTCGATACTCGGCTGCAACGCCTTCAGCTCCTCTTCGTCATAGCGCCCCAGCACCCAGTCCACCTGCATGCCGCGCGGGAAATCGTTGCCGATACCCATGCGCAGACGGGCGAAGTTCTGTCCGATCAACTGCTGGATATGTCCCAGACCGTTGTGCCCGCCATTCGAGCCACCGGCCTTCAAGCGAAACTGTCCCAACGGCAGCGCCACATCGTCGCTGATCACGAGCAGACGGCTCTGGTCGATGTTCTCCTTGTTCAGCCAGTATCTCACGGCGTTACCACTGAGGTTCATGAAGGTTGACGGCTTGAGCAGGATCACCTTACGGCCTTTCAACGACGTCTCGGCCACGAACCCGTAGCGCTTGTCATCAAAAGAAATATTGGACGCCTTCGCAAAAGCGTCCAATACCATAAATCCTGTATTGTGGCGGGTCAGTTCGTATTCGTCACCGACATTACCCAAGCCAACAATCAAGTACTTGTCCATGCGCCGAACAGTTCAGTGATTACTCAGCATCCTCTGCAGCAGCAGCGGCACGAGAAGCACGTGTAGCCTTCACAGAGCAAACGACTACCTGAGCAGGCGTAGCGATCTCCAGACCGTTGAAGTTCAGCTCAGCCACCTTGATGGCCTTACCCAGCTTCAGATCGGTAACATCGATCTCAAGCGTCTCAGGAATCTGCTTGTAAGGAGCGGTCACATTCAGCTGACGAACAGCCTGGCTCAGACGACCACCGTCGCGCACACCCTGGGCATGACCAGTGAGTTTCACGGGGATACCGATGGTGATGGGCTTCGTCTCGTTCACCTCGTAGAAGTCGATGTGAAGCAGGGCGTCTGTGGTGGGATGGAACTGGAGTTCCTTCATCACGGCCTTGTGAGCCTCACCGTCGATGGTCAGGTTGACTACATACACGTGAGGTGTGTAAACGACCTTACGCAGCTGAGCAGCGGGGATTGCGAATGCCAAAGCCTCGGGCTGGCCATTCTCACCCTTCTTCTCACCATAGAGGTTACAGGGAACGAGTCCCTCCTTGCGGAGTTCCTTTGCAGCTTTCTTACCGGTTGTGGCACGCTTCTGGCCACTAACGCTAAATTCTTTCATAATTGTGTTACTCTAAATTAAGTTGTTAATACCTTATTGCTTAATTCGCCATCACACGAAAAATCGTAGTGCTTTGAGAAAAAGCGGTGCAAAGGTACAACAAAAAAGTGAAAAGTGAACACCAAAAAGTGAAAAATTTCATTTTTTATGTAATTTTCCTGCTTTTTCTTGCATAATATCGGGAAAATACCTACCTTTGCACGAAGAAAACAAACCCATTAATGCATCAAGTGAGATGATCAACAGAGAAATTATCAGAATCAAGATTGTTCAGTTAACCTACGCTTACTATCAAAACGGTAACAAGAACATCGACTCGGCTGAGAAAGAACTTTTCTTCAGTCTATCAAAGGCCTATGACCTTTACAACTACCTGTTAGCACTGATCGTTGCTGTCACCAAGGAGGCAGGACGCCGTTTCGAAGTGGCTCAGGCACGTGCCCGTCGTGAGGGTCTGCCAGAACCGTCACAGAAATTTGTGTTCAATCGCTTTGCCCTCCAGCTTGAGGAGAACAAGGCACTTGCCGACTTCATCAGCACCCAGAAATTCACCTGGGACGATGCAGCCCCCACTATCGGTCAGCTCTACGAGACCATCGAGAGCAGCGACATCTACAAGGAATACATGGAGAGTCAGGAAGACAACTACGACACCGACCGCGAACTGTGGCGTAAGCTCTACAAGACCTTCTTCATGAACAACGCCGAACTCGACGCCATCCTCGAAGACCAGAGTCTCTATTGGAACGACGACAAAGAGATCGTCGATACCTTCGTGCTGAAAACCATCAAGCGCTTCAAGGAGCAGAATGGCGCCAAGGAAGAGCTGTTGCCCGAGTGGGACAGCGACGAGGAGAAAGAATTCGCACGCAAGCTGTTCCGTGCTGCCATCCTCAACGATGCCCAGTACCAGCGCTACATGAGCGAGGCTTCACGCAACTGGGACTTCGCCCGTCTGGCCTACATGGATGTCATCATCATGCAGATCGCCATCGCCGAAATCATGACCTTCCCCAACATCCCCATCAGCGTGAGCATCAACGAATATGTGGAGATTGCCAAGCTCTACTCCACCCGTAAGAGTGGCGGTTACATCAACGGCATGCTCGATGCCATCGCCCGCAACCTCATCAACACGGAACGTCTGCTCAAGCACATGGAGCCCAAGAAGGAAAAAGAGAAGGCCGGTGCCAAGCCGAAAAAAGCCGAGGTGCAGGATGAACCCAAGAAACCCAAACGTCAACGCATTAAAAAACAAGAATAAAAAATGATGAACTTAGTATTAGCTGCACAGTCAGCACAGGGAAGCGGAATGAGTATGATTATCATGATGGTGGCCATCATGAGTATGATTATCATGATGGTGGCCATC
>JAEEGJ010005513.1_pt1 | contig 39653 bp, 33 predicted proteins | sample 8958761 | NCBI WGS metagenome assembly JAEEGJ01 (sample SAMN16246546, study PRJNA631951) | gut metagenome | biome: gut microbiome; feature: rumen; material: RS-attached | host: Bos | place: Iran: Karaj | collected 2018-10 | reverse complement strand
AGGAGTCTGGGCCGTATCTCAGTCCCAATGTGGCCGATCACCCTCTCAGGCCGGCTACCGATCGTCGCCTTGGTGGGCCGTTGCCCCGCCAACTAGCTAATCGGACGCAAGCTCATCCCATACCGATGAATCTCTAGTCAACCTTCCATGCGGAAGGCCACTCTCCTGGACATTAACCGCGCGTTGGCACGGGTATTTCCTGATATGGGGCAGATTGCTTACGCGTTACTCACCCGTTCGCCGCTGGGCATTGCTGCCCCGCTCGACTTGCATGTATAAGACACGCCACCAGCGTTCGTTCTGAGCCAGGATCAAACTCTTCATTGATTTTTTTTAATAGTCTGTCCTGTTTTCCGTAAAAGACTTCCAAGAAATTTTCTTGGGCCGTCACTAAGCACATCTCCGATTCCTTCAATCTTCCCGGAAGTCTCGCGGGCTTCCGTATTTTCCTTCGTTCTCGGCTTCCGTTTCTTCGTTTCGGCCTCGTCTCTCAGGAACGGCGCCAATTATAGAATTTTCAGATATCTTTGCAAGGGGTAAAAGCAAAAAAAATTCACTTTTTTTCATTTTTTTTGATAAAAACGGGTTGTATGCCGTCGGCACTACACATTATTCACAATCTGTAAACAGAAATCTTTGAGACTCCCCGGCCGGCAGATGGCGAGTCGGGGCCCGCCATGACGTTTTTGTGCCAGGGCACTTGGCGATTTTTCCAAAAATAACATGACGTATTACAAAAAAGCCCCCGCAGAGTGCGAGGAGCCACGAATCCATTCTATTTCTTTATTTAACATCGCAACCGGCGCTCGGATTCGTCCAGCCGTTTTCTGGGGGAGCTTCGCCCGCCTTCCAGCAATGGAGCGTGTCGAGCACGTCGCCTTCCTTGAAAGTGGACCAGTCCGTCACCTTCTTGTAGTTGTTTTCCAAAGAAGTGTTGAATCGGGTCATGTAATGGTCAATCAAGTATTGCGGGCATTCCACCTCTTCGATGTAGTAGGTCGGATTGTCCGCAGCCATGTACCAGTCAGCAAACCAGTGGCAACCGCGCAAAAGATTCGGAAGGCCGGCGTCAGCGAAAGCCGCGTCACACATGTCCTTGACACAGGTCTGGTAACATTCCAGAGAGCCTTCGGTGCCGCAGTTCGTGTTTTTCTGGCATTCAGTCAAAAACCCGCCAAAGCCCGCCCCCCAGTTAAAACCGGCACCCTTGTTCACCTGGGTAGAGAGCGCGTCAAAGGCACCCACGCCACCGCCCGGAACCATCAAGTCAAACTGGCCCGCAGGCAGATTGGCATTGCCGCCCGCCACATCGTTACCGATGTTGGAAGCCATCACCACCAGGTGTTTGCCCTTAAGCGCCTTATGGGTCGCCTTGGGCGGGTTATTCTCGAACTCATCCTTAAAGTGACCGTCGTACTGCAAGTGATAGCACTTGCCGCACTTGCTATCGGCAGTGCCCGCAACGTATGCATAAGAAAGAGTATCATTCACAGCAATTGGAGCCATGTCCGTACAAGTGAACACGCCTTTTTCCTTTTCGGCGCCGCAAGCACTTCTGGTCCCGTTGTAACCGAACCAGGACTTCGTCACGTCACCCAAGGTAAAGGTAGGCACTTCCACATCGTGAATGTTGCAGTTACGTGCAGTGGCAAAGTCGGCAAGGTACGCCTCGTTAGAAGACGTATCCGCACGGGTTATATCGTTAGCACTTTCCCTAAGCCAGGAGCAGTGCGGCTTGCAGGCGTCCCAGTAACGCGTATTCCAGCCACGCTTCGCCGTAGCACTGATGTCCTTTGTATATTCAGCAGAAGGCGGGCCATAAGATTCAAGAGTCGGGAATCCGCTCGCGTCGAGTTCCGGTTCCTTGCTGCTGGAACTTTCGGGAACGGTGCCGGCACTGGAGCCGGCGACAGAGCCGTTGGACCCCGGGTTCACCATAGTGCTAGATGTCGGATTGCCTGCAGAGCTAGAAGACGAATTCGCAGGTGAACTCGCCGGCAGATCGCCAACACTGCTGGAGTTCGTTGCAGAACTAAGCGGCCCCTCAGCGGAACTCAAAACCAGATTAGAACTGCTTGAATTCAGCCCAACAGAAAAACTGCTTTGTTCCTCCCAAACAACACTCGATGAAGAAGCCGTAACAGGCGGAGTAAGCGGAGACGGAGAATCATCAGAGCAAGCATTAAACATTGCACAAGCGCCCACAGCCAATAAAGAACTCAATAAAATTTTTTTCATAATCATCCTTTCAATACCTCGTCTAAAATTAAATTTAATCCTCTAAAAAAGGCACAAAAAAAGTTTTTAAAAAAGTTTTTGTGAGCGGTCCATAAAAAAAGCCCAGAAGCACGGAGCTTCCGGGGCGTTTTCAATTGCTGTCAGGCGTTTGCGCACTTTTTAAAAAGGAATGCCCGCATCCTTCGACTTCGCTCAAGACAGGCTCCGGCGGGAAAACATTCCTAACCACTGTTTACTAGCCACTAATCACTAGATTTTCTTCAACACGAACATGTGGCCAGGTGCCTTTGCGGGGTCAAGTTTCACGTAGTTTTTGTTGCCACGCCAAACGTAACTTTCGTCAGTCACGACATCCTTCAAGAAGTAGAACGCATCGTTCTGAAGTCCAAGCTTTGCCATATCGAGTTCTACGATGCCTTCTTGCACGTTGTCCATATCCATGTTGCATACGCAGAGAATCACGTCATCGCCGGACTTCTTGGAATAAACCATCAGCTGGTCGTTCTGGGCGTAATGGAATTCAAGGTTATCGTATTCCTGCAATGCAGCATGTTCCTGACGGGCGACATTCAGACGGCGAACAAAGTCTTGAATACCCGGGCCACTCCAGTTGTGTACTTTGTACTGATACTTTTCACTGTCGGCGAGTTCTTCCTTGATCGGGCTCGGGATGTTTTCGCAGAGTTCATATCCGTTGTACATACCCGTAAGGCTCGAAAGCGTCGCGGCCAAGAAGTAGCGTTGCTTGAACGCATTTGCACCTTTGTACGCAAGATACTTCGGGAAGATATCCGGAGTCGTCGGGAAGAAGATGCCACGCATGTATTCCTTGGCATTAGACTGCGTGAGTTCCTTCAAGTACTGCTCGAATTCCCACTTGGCAGAGCGCCATGCGAAATACGTGTAGCTCATGTCAAAGCCAGACTTCGCCAAACGATGCATCATCTTCGGGCGAGTGAACGCTTCGGCGAGGAACACAAGTTCCGGGCGTTTTTCCTTCACATCGGCAATAAGCCATTCCCAGAACGGGAACGGTTTCGTATGCGGGTTGTCGATACGGAAAATTTCAACGCCTTTATCAGCCCAGAACAAAATAATGTTTTCGATTTCTTTCCAAAGTGCCTTGTAATTATCGTTGTAGTAATCGAACGGATAAATGTCTTCGTACTTCTTGGGCGGGTTTTCTGCAAACTTGATGCTGCCATCCGGTTCGTGATAGAACCATTCCGGGTGCGACTTCACATACGGATGGTCCGGGCTGCAGTTGAGCGCGATGTCCAACGCAAGGCGAAGACCTTTTGCTCGAGCCGTCTTTGCAAAATGCTCGAAGTCCTTCATCGTTCCCAATTCCGGATCGACATCGTAATGGCCGCCATTCTTGTTGCCTACGGCATACGGGCATCCCGGTTCCAGCGGATTGCCCTTCTTATCGACCTTGGCGTGAAGCGCGTTGTTTGCACCCTTGCGGTTCGTGACGCCAATCGGGTGAATCGGGACAAGATAAACTGTATCGAAGCCAAGCCCCGCAATGTAGTCAAGTTGTTTTTCGCAATCTTTCCACGTGGCACTCTTCTTCGGATCCGTTCCCTGGCTCTTCGGCCACATTTCATACCACGTACCTACGCGACTGTACGTCGGATCGACGCGGAGTTTCATCACCGGGCTTTCGGTCGGAACATCCTTCGGTTCCTTGGTCCAAGCACAAATCTTATATTCGTAGTAGCCAATGTTGCCGACTGTAAACGTACCTTCCCAAAGGTCATTATCGACAAAGTGCATTGGAGCCTGTTCCCATTTTTTCTTGGAAGCATGGCGGTAAAAAATCGCTGCATCGTACTTTTCGTGACTGTGGCGGAAAATGTCAGCTTGAAGAGTCACGGAATCACCGGGTTCACGCTTGAGCATGAAGCGACCGCCCTCGATGTTCGGGCGGATATTTTCAATAACGAGATTTTCTTTTAGAGTTGGAATAGTTGCCATAATGGTTAAAAAATAACAAAAATTCATCCATCCTTGATTTTTTACAGTGTTTTCTTTACGCTCCAGCAGTTCATCTTTTTCATTGCGAACAAAAACTTTATCCAAATCGTTTTATCAAATGTTGGAAAGCGATATCCGGCATTCGCATACGCAAAACTGTATCATAAATATATGGGAGCTTGGCAGATGTGAACGGAAGAATTTTATGTTCAAACTCTTCGATTCTCTGTTTATCCGTTGTTTCTAGATACGATGAAATAAAGATATCCCAATGAGCCCGAAGCGTTTCTGGTTTCAGATGAAAGATATATTCCGCTTTCGATGCATCCATGTAATGCGTCATGCTCCAAAGCAGACACAAATCCCATTCCGGCACACCGTAGCCAAAATCACCAACATCAATCCAAAGAGTCCGCTTACCGTCTGTGATAACATTGCTCAGCTGGGAATCTCCATGAAGGCACATTGGCGTGTCGGGTACCCACTCTATAAACTGCAACGCCTTGATTTTGTAATCTTCCGGCACTAAATCTTTTTCCAAATAAAACTGACGGATTTTTTCTTTCATTGATTTAATGCGAGATGCGTCCGCTTTCGTGGTGTGTATTTTTTTCACCATCCGAGCTAGAGTCACCGACAACTCATTTAAACGCTCCGGTTCGTCAGCAATGATTCTCGAAAGAGAGCGTTTATTCTGAATAAGTTCGTATTCTGCACCAAAACGAGAACCATCCGTCAACAGGCGATAAGGTTTGGGTGTCGGGATACCCAATTCATAAACCGTACTCGATGTCAAAAAATCTTCTTTGGCACGGTCAGCTTCAAAGCCTGGTTTAAAGAGTTTGGCCAGGGTCTTGCCGTTTTTATGATTGTAGGTAAGCGACGACCCACCTTCACCTGTTTGGATATAATCATCAAGATTTATTTTTTCGAATTCACTCATAGTAGTCATTCCTTTTAATAAAATTTTTCTACTAAGGAATGGATTAAATTTGTAAACAAGTTCTTGAGAGCCTCGGATGGCGGTGCCCAAATTGTACGGATGCAAATATCTAGTGGTGCAAATTTACCGGCAAGAGCATCAAATGCAACGTGGTCTGCATCGCCCGTATAGGCCATCGCAAATTTATCCCAAAAGATATGCAGTTGCTCTTCGGACATGTGAACCAATTCTAAAGCCTGCGGGAACTTGGAATAGACAAAGCAAAGTATAAACAAATGTCCCATATCAAACATCGACGAGCCATAGCAGAAACGCCCTAAATCTATCCAATAGGGTTCGCCATCACCGGAGACCACCAGATTACCCATCTGAAAATCACCGTGCACACAAGTAGTTTCGTCACCAAGACTCTGTATGAATTTTTTTATCTTATTCCGATCTTCGTCTGAAACAAAGTCAGACTTTTCAAGGCCTTTCAACGCAAGCTCTTTAGCATTAGGAAAAAATTCCGTGTTACAAGGCGTTGTATGCAAACGCTTGCCCTGTTCCGCAAGCATTGAAGCTGCCTCGCCAATGCACGACGGATCGTCAGCACAAATCCGTGAAAGCGACTTCTTTCCCTTGATGAGTTCTACAAGCTGGCCAAAGCCGTCGCCCACACGCACAATATCGTACATACGCGGTGACGGAATTCCCAATTCAAAAACATGATTGGCCGCATCAAGCTCCTGCTTTACGTAAGATTCTTCGCAAAAAGGCGGTTTATTCACTTTCAAAAGAATATCAGGATGGTCTGGATGCACATAAGTTTTCCCGTTACCGCCCTCGCCCACTTGAGTCCAAGTGCTAATATCAATATTTTGGTATTCCATTTTGCTCCCCTGAAAAATACTCCCTATAAAGATATGACTTTTTCAACGGAAAAGAGCAAAAAAAATTTGGCAAATGCACCTAACCACCAATATTGATCATTTTTCGCAAATTATGCTGCAATATTGATGGACAAAAAAGCCCCGCCGAAGCGAGGCTTGAACAAACCGAAGACGGCAAATCGCTAATCGTCGTTGCGACCGCCAAGGAGGCCGGCACGATACGCCCAGTAAAGCAACTGCAAAATGGAAGAAATTGCAGCCGCGACATACGTGAGGCCAGCAGCAAAGAGCACTCCCGAAACCGTATTGTATTCGCGGCCCGGCGAAACAATTTCCATACGGGCGAGAGCCTTTTTGGCACGGGCGGAGGCATCAAATTCAACAGGCACGGTCACTAGAGTAAACAACGTGGCAAGCCCAAAGAGGATAACGCCCACAATCGCAAGGGAGTGCCCAAGAGCTTTGCCCATGCCCATGAGCATAATGCCGATAATGACAAGCCATGGTCCAAGATTAGAACCTATGTTTGCGGCAGGGACAATCGCCGAACGAAGCCACATCGGGAAATAGCCTTGAGCATGCTGGATGGCATGGCCGACTTCGTGAGCGGCAACGCCTGCGGCACTCGCGTTGCGGCCGGAATAGACTTCGGGCGACAAGTTGAGCGTCTTGTTCAGCGGATTGTAATGGTCAGAAAGGAAACCCTGGTGCTTGAGCACTTTCACATCGGTAATGCCTGCTTCCATGAGAATGGCTTTAGCGACATCGGCACCGGTAATCCCGCTAGAAATATTGACTTTTTGACCAGCGGCAAAGCGTTTCTTGACAAGCAGTGAAACAATCCCCGAAAGGGCTAGTGTCACCACGAGAATCATCATGTATAAAGGATCGAATATCATAATTAGGTAATAGGTTGTAGGTATTAGGTGTTAGGTGTTAGTTAATAGTGGTTAGTTATTTGTCAATAGTCATTGGTTCTAACGACTATAGACTAATGACTGTTGACCATACCGTTTTTCACTATTCAATTTACAAAAAGAATGGCGAAAGCGTCTGTGACTTCGTCACTCTTTTTTGCTTATTGTCGCAATTTTTTACATGTCGCCAGTCTCGAAGTGAGTCTTGTCTCGCAAATGCGTGAGGAATAGGCCCAACACAAGATAGATGACCGACTGTATCGCGAGCAGGTAAAGTTTAGGCGCTACGTCGTAAATGTCCCCACCCATCTGTTCTATCGAGAGCCATGCGGGCACGGCAAATGTACTCGGCAGAATATACGAAATTGCCACCATCCAGCTCGGCATCAAGTAGCTAGGCCAGCTAAAGTTCGCAAGGAACAATATCGGGATAGAGAGGTTCAAGAAAAGCTGCATGCTCGATTCACGATGCAAGAAAACTTGCGAGAGGCACATGCCAAAATTGATGACCGACGCAAGAAACACCACCGCAAAAATCGTCATCGGCAAGAGTTCGCCACGACGCGGGAAATCGAAGATATTATAAATCACGCAATGGTAGAACAGAATAAAGCAACAGTAGTGCATGAAGTATGCCAACGAACGGCCCAAATAGCGGTACGGCATGCTCTCGTTTTCGACTTCGGAATAGCGCTGGTTGCGGCGGAAACGGCGATGCCCGCGAGCGCCACCAAGCACGCAAATTCCAATCACAAGGGACTGTTGCAAAATCAGCACGAGCACGCTAGGAACAACATAATTAGAATAGCTTCCCGTGTTGTTGAACATAGTCTGTATCGATAACGGCATCGGGTCGCGCATTGCCATCGCCTTTGCCGAAGGCACCTTCTTGCCAAGCGCAATAGCCTTCACCTTGCTCACTGCACCGACCGTCAATGCACATGTCGAAAACGCAGTCCCGATTGTACCATGGAGCATCACGTAGGCGCCATGCGTAAAGATGTTGACCTTGACCTGTTTCTTGTTCAGGAGATCTTTTTCCATGTTCTCCGGAATAACCATGAAGCCATAAATTTCTTCACTCGCCATCGCCGTCTCAGCTTCAAGCAAGTCATTATAGACAGCTTTGACTTCGACCTGTTGGGTTGCAGAAGCCATCCGCGTAAGTTCGCGGGACTTCGCCGAATGATCCAAATCGACAACAGCTACAGGAACTTTCGTTACAGTCTGGTTCATGTATGCCGTCGGATAGTAGAACGCATAAAGGATGCCAGCAACGACAAGCAACAACACAGCCGCAGGATCGGTTACGAACAATTTCCATTCCGTCAGGGTAACTTTCAAAAGACGACTAATCATTTTTTCGCCTCCTGATTTTATTCAACAGTTCTTTAAAATGCGAACGAGCAACGGCGACGTGACTATCTTCTTCAACGACTACAGGCATCTTGGAATCATGCGACAAGCGGTATTTCCAACGGAGCACCATCGCAAGGCAACCAAATAAAGTCCAGAACAAGGCCATGCCTGCCATAAGCTTGATGACTTCCCAAGATGCAGCCATGCCGACATCCCCTAAAAGCATCATGGACTGCACGCGAAGCACATGCGTAAGCGGTAGCACGAACGCAAAACAGCGCACGGCAAACGGCATCGCCATCACGGGGAACGTCTGGCCAGCAAAAGCAAACGCAGGGCCGCCAATTACGCCCGAAACGCCAGTCGCAATACGCATCACGCCTGTCACGCCCACAAAAACCATTCCGGCCCCGACACAGCAAATGACCATCAAAAGCTGTGCGACCGAGACCATTACAAATTCTTCAAAGCCCATGGGCATAAGCATGCGATGCGTATAAGCATAGCAGCCCATGTATTCCAGCCAAAGGATGACGACCGCCGGAACAAACGAAGCAATTCCAAGCGTCACCCAGGAACGTTCCGCGTAATGGTAAAATTCACGCACGCGCTTGTCGCGAAGCGGGAACGAGCCAATATAAACAGCCACAAGCATCGCCGCCAAATGGAACATGGCAGACACAAGTCCGAGAGCCAGGAAACCTTGGTAATTGCCTTCGATATTTCCGACCGAGTGGATTTCCGTCTTTATCGGGTCATCGAACGATGCTGTAAAAAGTTCAGAACCCACATCGGTGAGCACCGCACGAATTTCCTTTGTCGCAAACATGTTCGTGAGGTAATTCTGGCCGCTGGAATAAACTGGAATCACAGGCGTTTCCAGGCGGAGCGCCCGACGTTCCATATCATTCGGAAACACGATAAACGTTTGCAAATCACCACGGATGACCGCATGTTCGCATTCGCCCATGTCATGGCACAACAGCTTTACATCGAGCACCGGGCTTGATTGGAGAGCCATTTCCAGCCTATCGGCAAGCTGGCTATTATCCTGCTTGACTATGCCTATCGGGATATGCTGTACGATTTCAGACGAAAACATTTCCAGCATAAACACGGAAACGCCTACGGGCAATACCGTAAGAATCATCCACAAAACGATTTTGTGGCCGAAATAAACCTTCCCGATAGTCTTTAAAAGACCCTTCAGCACGATAACCTTCTATCCAGGATTACTTAATCATTTCGGCAGAAAGCAAAACGCTCATGCCCGGACGCAAATTTTCAATTTTGCGGGTTGGACGCATGCGGACTTCGAACGTCTTGAGGTCAAAGCCGGCACTTTCCTTGGAGCTCCGCCATGTCGCATAATCTCCGACTGAAGCGATGTAGCTGACTTCCATTTCAACGATTTTATCGAGAGCTGGAATCTGGAGGTTAAACTTTTTGCCCTTGGATACATTCTTGAGGTAATCTTCGCGGAGGTGGAAAACCGCCCAGGAATCGTTCAAGTCCGTCACTGCAATAATCGGCATGCCAGAGCCAACGACTTCGCCTTCTTCAGCAAGTTTCAGCGAAACTTCACCAGAAATCGGCGTGCGGATTTTAGTCTCTTCGAGGTAGGCATCGACTTCGGCGTTAGCACCCTTCGCCTGTAGCACGAGAGCGTTCGCGGCGGCCTTGTCTTCGCTACGGGCACCGGCAACAGCTTGGTTGTACTGGGCACGGGCAGCATCGGCGGCGGCTTGGCTTGCCTTCATCTGCGTTTCGGCTTCGTCGCGTTTTTGGAGCGGCAAGACTCCTTCGTTGTAGAGTTTCTGCACGCGGTTGTAAGTGTTCTTTGCAAGAGTTGCGGCTTCCTGGGCTCGGTCTGCCATGGCCTTGAGAGCCGTAATATCCTCGCTGCGGGCACCGTTGCGAGCCTTGCTTGCCTGTGCCTTTGCAGCCCCAAGGGCACCACGTGCCTGGATTTTCTTAGCTTCGATTTCTGGGCTGCTGATGACGGCGACCAAGGAATCCTTCGTCACGACATCGCCTTCATGGACAAGCAAACGTTCTATACGGCCAGGGACTTTCCCCGCCACAAGCACGCGGCGAGCTTCCATCTGACCTTGCAAGAACTGCTCACGCGGCTGCGTGGCAAACTGTTGGAGCTGGGAGATGCCCATAATGACCAAAACGATCAGGGCAAGCACAACAATAACTTTTCCAATCATCTTCAATGCGTTCATTATTTTTTCTCCGTTTCTAAAGTTTGTTCAGCTGGTTTAACTGCATTCGCCGAATTTGCCGGAGCCGGAGCCGGTTCCGCAGAAGTCGCGGACTCTTCGACTGCATTAGCCGATTCTGCGGGAGTCGCAGAACTCTCGGCAGTGGTGCCGGTTGCTGAACTCGCCGAAGCAGCCGCAGTCCCGGTTGCTGAGCTTGTCGAAGCATCAACAACGAGCTGTTTTGATACCAAAAGCGACCCTGCGGTAGAAACTTCGCCAGCCGCTTCGAGAAGGCCAAGCCATGCGATTACAGCGTCGTAATGAGCCTTGAGGTCTGCCACCTGCAAACGGGAAAGTGCAAGTTCCGCATCCACCACCTCAAGACCTGTCGCAAGACCTGCTTCGTACGCCTTGTTCTGGCTACGCAAAGCTTCGACCGCTAGTTCACGCGTTTTGACAAGGCTCGTGAGTCTTCCCTTCGCGTGTTCCAGTTCGCGCCACCGTTTTTCGACAAGGAGCTTCAAATTGTCAATCGTCTCTTCTTCGAGGCTGCCCAAGGAGCGGTCCATCGCCTTGGCGGAACTCACCTTGGCACGTGTATCGCCGCCCTTGAAAATATCCCACTGTAGTTTGGCTCCAATCGCCCATTCCGGTTCTAGGAGCGTTAAGTCCTTTGTATAAAGTTCCTTGTAGCCGAACAACGCCACCGTCGGATAGTAATCGGCCTGGGCTGCTTTTACAGCATTCTGGTTGCGTTTGCGTTCGATACGCAGCTGACGAAGTCCCGGGTGCTTTTCCACAGCGAGGGCTTTGAATTCATCCATCGAACGGATACCTTCGGGAGATTCCACCGGAGTCGTCGCGGTGAGGCTCGTGTCCGTATGCAATAAGCTTGCAAGAGCCATGCGGGCTAGCGACTGGTCGCGGAGAGCGTCTTCGTAAGCGTTTTCGGCTTCGGCAAGGGCGACTTCGGCACGGAGACGTTCCGTCTTGCTAATCTGGCCGCCCTCTTCGAGCTTTTTGGAGCGGTTCAGATGTTCTTCAAGGTCTTTCTTGGTCGATTCGCGCATGCCCACCAATTCTTCGCACAGACGGAGCGTAAAGTACTTGGTCGCCACATCCATGAGCACGGTGTTTTGCGCCATCTCGAATTCGGCCTTGCGGGCGTTCACGTTCTCTTTCGCGGCATCGTACGCGGAATATATCTTGAAACCGGTAAAAATCGGCCAAACAACAGTGAGGCGGGCATTAAAGAACCAGTCGTCCTGCACCTTCATGTTGAAATCGGCATTCTTGATTTGGTCAGAGTAATCCTTGCTCTTGGTCTCAGCCATTTGCACTGCGGCGTCGTTTGCGGCCTTGCTGCTCACGACCCCGCTCCAGATATCGGCGGATTTGGAATCAACATAGGCTTTGGCCGATTTTTCGTCCATGCCCGCTTTCATCGCCTGGCCTATAGCCTCCTGATAAGCTTTAGCATAAGCTCCGTTGTACGTGGAGACATAAGCCTTGGAATAGGCGGCAGCCCCCGCGATATCGCTTAAAGGCTGCTGGATACGTCCGAGGTCAATATTGATGGGATCGTTAATTCTTGTAATGCCAGCAGTGAGGCTCACCGTCGGGAGAAACCTGGCAAAAGCTTCGTCTTCACCGCTTTGGGCGATATCGACTTTAGCCCTTTCGGCCTTGATTTTTGAATTGTTAGCCATGGCCAAGTCTAGCGCTTCTTGCAAAGAAAGCGAAGTGGCATTAGCAGCCATGCTCCCACATAAAATAATTTCAATGTACCGTTTCATGATACTTTAATAATACTAAAAGATTCTGAGAACAACAATTGTAAAACGGCCAAAAAGCGTAATGCAATAAAAAAAGTTCCGACGAAATGTCAGAACTTTTGGCTTAAAACTCAAAATGAATATAACAGACCCCGTCCCCATACGCGGATCATGACCACGTAAGTTCTAAAGAACTAAGTGGTCAAAGAGCACAGTGGCCGGGGTGACAGCATAAAGGGAATGGCTGGGGTACCAGTCTTATATAAATTTACTTGCCCGGAGTCGGATCTTTCGCTTCCCAAGAGGTGTAGCCATAACCCATCGTCGTGAAGTCCTTACGATTGAGGCTCTTGCCCTCGCCATCAGTTTCACCCATGTTAGGCCAACGGTCACTGTAGAGCGTAGCATCAGAAATTTCATAATACCACTGCTTCGTGCCATCGGATCTCGTAACAAACGAATAGGGCTTTTTCACAGCAACAGTTTCGCCGCGGTTCGAGAGTTTACCGGCATAGTAACGGATTAACACAGATTCATCAAAGCCGTAACGAGCACGGAGCAAAGCGTCCTTCCCTTTAAGAGAATCGCCAAACAGCACCATTTTTCCTCCGGCCGGGATAGCATCTCCAGCAGCAAATTCCATATTGATGCCTTCGACTTTCCAGCCTTGCGGAGTGTTGTTGATGCTTTCAACCAAAGCGACTTCAGCAGTTCCTTTGTTCACAAGTTCAAGGAATTCCAAATCATTAAGGTCTTGTTCGTTTTCGTGGTAATGGATTTCACTGATGAAAATCGGGCCCGCTTTCAATGCAGAGTTTGCGGCACCCGGAGTTTCCGTCGCCATCGAGCCCTGAGCCGTAGTACCGGCAACATCCACGACACCGCTAGACTGCTGGCCAGCAGAAAGCATAAGGCTTGTTTCTTTACCCGTGCGAGCACCACCAGCAACTTCGTACAGATAAATTTCATCGCCATTCGTGCTCAAATAAAGGCCATCACCAAACACGGCTTCAGTCGCTTCAAGAAGCAAATAACCCTTGGCCGGAACAACGGTATTAGCGCCGCCGACAGTCCACTTTTTACCCTTCAACTTGGCTTCAAGTTCCCAGCCCTTGACATCGACAGGAGCATCGCCATAGTTGTAGAGTTCAATCCAGCCATCTGTAGTTCCAAGAACATACGGCTTGATTTCGTTCAAGCGAACAGTAGAAGCATCGAGAACCTTATCGTCTCCAGAGCACGGATTACCATTGGCAACAGCACTTGCCCCCCAAGAAGTCGGGTCGGCTTCGTTACCAGAACCCTTATACACGAGCGTTCTGCCGTTACCGTCAGCAAGGCTCGGCCAAGGAGGTTCATTACTGAAAGCTGCGCTCACGTCACCTTCGCCCTTGAGCTTGACATCGACAACATCGCCTTCATTCACGAGTTTTGCAACAGCACCCGTCTTCGGGTCCTTATCCCACGGTCCAAAGACGCGGCACCCAGCAGGCAAATTCTTATAAGTCTGCTTGAACAAGTCAACATTGTTTGTCACGATGACATACTGACCATTTTTCAAAGGCTCTGCCGGGAATGCAAAGTTGACAGCACCATCCAAACGGAGATTGTTCAACTGCATATTGTCAATATCCGGGCCTTTCTTGATATAGACTTCGACCCATTCCAAATCCGATTTGTCCGGAGCATTGTACATGATTTCCGAAACACCCATATTGGTTATGGATACATCCAAGGAATCATCAAAATTCGAACTGGACATCGGAACAACGCCAATTGAAGACGATGTCGGGACAATAGCCGAAGAAGGAGTCGGGTTGTCAACACTGCTGCTCGGCGGCAACGTTTCAGAAGAACCCGGGACAGTCGCCACAGAACTGCTAGACAGTTCAACCGGAGGATTGACAGGACTACTTTCGTCGTCAGAGCAGGCAGAGAACATACCCATTACAGAGACACAAGTGCCAACTGCAAGCCATTTTTTGGTATTCATAAGCGCCTTCCTTTTTTTTAAAACCTTATCAAATTAAATCTACATTAAAAATTCCCCGCAAGACGAGTCCAATATGGACTTTTGAAACGTCTCGGGTTTTCGTAAACACGTTTCCATTCTGCGGCCGCATTTCCGAACTTGGAGAACGCCCCATGCTTCAAATTCAAAGCACGGATCAAGTCGAACATCCAGTACGGCATCTGGGCTGCCGGGCACTTGAGTTCAAGCACAGCGTCGCAACCCGGCTGGAAAAATCGAGGTATTCCGGTGGAATGCATGTACTGCGGATCCACCGTGTAGTCAAAGCCGTTTTCTTCGCGGAAACGCATGCCTGTGTCAATCGTCACACGGGAATACTCTTCACGGAGTCCGAACCAAGCACGGCGTTTGTACTGCGTCAAAAGACGCGGATGCGCCCCGTAAAGTTCCGTCTTGTACAAATAATCCTTGAGGTACATGCGGTCTTTATCGCTCTTGCACGGCCATTCGTCAGGCTTCATGTGCCAGACTTCGCCCGGATTGATTCCCTTGATGGTAGCGCGGCTCTTGTAGCAGATGTTGCGAATCTTGCGTTTGACTTCAAAATGGAACGTACCGTCTTGAGAAGGGTGCTCGCCATAAGTGCGGATACGCATGTTGAAACGGTCCAGAAGCTGTTTCTTTTTCCAGCCAAGGAACGTCCACGACGGCGTATCGAGGTAAAGATTCGTAATCCAGTAGAATCCACCCGGAGTAATCTTGGAATAGTAGTCTTCTTCGCAGTACGGAGCGAGAAAAGCACCAATCCTGTCCGCCCATTCGACGGGGATATGGTACTTCAGCTCGAAGCGTTCGAGAAGACTGAATCCGCGGGCCTCGGCCATAAACTACCTGATTCCTTCACGAAGATGGTTTGAAACATCTTGACGGGCAAGGCCACCGGCATAGTCGAGCAATGCCAAATAGCGGGCGTAAATATCATATTCGAGCTTTGCGGCCTTCAAGTCGCTTTCAAGTGCGCTTTCGCGGGCACGGAGCAGCAAGAGCGGGTCAGAACCGGCATTGCGGGCGAACTGTTCCATAAAGCCGCTGGCGTTCACCTGTTCGGCATAGCCCTTCAAGACCTTCCACTGGTCGATAAGCGTGAGGACTTCTTCGGTGAGGCGGGCGACCTTCTGGTTTATTTCACGGACGTCGTCCAAGTACTTGCTTTCGGCATCGAGCTTTTCGATTTGCTCACGGAGGGATGCATCCTTGTTGCTGTCGAAGAACGGCAAGCGGAACGCGAGGTTCACGAAGAACTTGTCCGCAGTTTTGCGATCGTCACTCTCGGCAACAAGCTTTCTGAGCGTGTATGCAGAAACTGCTTCAGCGTCTGCATAACGAGCACATTCTCCATTAACGACGCTAATACAATTATTTTTCATGAACTCATTATAGTACTGGTTATACTTCGTTTTTTTCACGTCATTGTAGCCCAAATCCTTGTACTTTTCCATCCGCGATTCAATCTGGAGCGAGTAACCGATACCGATGTGCGAAATGTAGTTGCGGTCCTTGCTCGCATCCTGCTGCGCCTTGGAAATGTCGGAATCGCGCTTGCCCTTGGCGAGAGCCACCAGCGGGAAGTTTTCATCGACGGTCACGCCGTTCTTCAAGAACTCGGCAAGTTCATCCATGGATGGCATAAATGTTGAATCGAGATCGACGCCTTCGAAGTCCGGCACCCAGATTTTCAGCTTGAGTTCCGCATCGCGGAGCGCGGTGCTGTCCGAAAGGAGGTTCGACTTGAGCGAAGCGTTCTTTTCGAGAGAGGTCATCAAGTCTTCGGCACTGAACGAAGCGGACCCGGCCTTGAGGTGCAAGACCTCGATACGGTCGCTGTTGACTTGCAGAAGCTGCTTGTTGATTTCGTTAATCTTCTTGCGCATCACATAGCGCACGCCGCGTTCGTAACGGTCGTAAAGGAGGATTGAGCGTTCAACGGCAAAGCTTGCCTGCTGGTAATTCTTGGCAGCCTCGTAATGAGCCCTGTCGGCAGCGCGTTCGCCAAAAGCCTGCGGAGTCACGCGGAGTTCAAAGTCGTGCTTGGCAAAGCTAAAGCCGTCCAGCTGGTAGCGGAGCTCGATTTTGTCCCAAAGCTTGAGATTGCGGGGAGTTGCAGTTGCCTCGGCGCGTTTTTCGGCTGATTCATACCTCGGATCAGTCTTGGCGGATTCGACAAGACGCTCCCAAGTCAGGGGGCTAGCGATTGCAGCCGCAGAGAGCGCAAGCGATATTAAAGTCACATTTTTCATTTATTTCTTAGCCTTCTGTTGCTGATTCTGCTTTTGCAAATTGCGGATGCTCGTTTCAGTGATGGTGACCATTTCGCCCAGCAAGAACTCGTTGTCTTCGGGAATCTTGATGGTCACTTCGCGACCATAGACAGGCAGTTCAGGCATCTTCCACATACGGGTCGGGAACGGCACGATACGGCTCGAAAGACCGACAACTTCGCCAACCACGCCCTTTCCGGCACCGGTCAAGGTAGTCACTTTCACGGCTTCGCCAATCTTCGTGTTCTTGTAAATCTGTTCGTTGATGTAGCCGCGGATGAGCGTCGGAGACTTGTGGGCAAGCGTCACGATCGGGGCAAAGCTCGAAACCTTTTCGCCATCGCGGACGTTCACGTCGCCTACGACCCAGTTTTCTTTTGCAATCTGGGTGAGTTCTTGCTGCTGCTTGCGCATTTCGGCGAGTTCCTTGCGGATGTTGGCAGCTTCGCTCTTGCCGCTAGACTTCTGGAGACGGCCACTGCCACGGAGGAGGGCGATTTGTTCGTTGGCGCTCTTTGTAGCGAGGTTCAATTCGTTCTTGAGGCTCTTGATGCGCATAGCCATGGCATCGGTGCCTTCGGACTTGGACTTCGAGTTGGAGAGGCTCTTGAGCTTCGCGGAAATGGCCTTGTTGCTTTCGTACTCCGTTTCGAGGTTGCGGATTTCAGCATTCAAAGCCAAGCGGCGGGTTTCGAGGTTCGCCTTGACTTCGGCAACCTTCTGGTCGATTTCAGCAGAACTCAAGTTGCTGCGGCCTTCGAGAGCGTCGAGTTCACGAGTGAGTTCGGCAATGCGGAGCGTGAGGTCCGGGCGATTGATGACCACGAGGGTATCGCCAGCCTTGACTTCCTGGCCGGGCACCACATAGACCTTGACGATTTCCGTCGGGCTCGGGAGGCTGATTATCGTTTCGCTCGATTCGGCAATGCCACGGAACATGGCAACCTTGCCCTGATAGACAAAGCCAAGGATTACGGCGAAAACGACGCAGAGAATCCAGGCAATCGAAAGCTTGTGGGTATAAACGTAGGCGACACCCGCATTGTTCTTGTGAGTGTTCCAGAAATTATCGAGGAAATCTTCAAGTTTATTCATTTCTCATTCCTCCTTACATTTCCGTCGTAGCGTCTTGCATCATGAACTGGACATCCGAAATGCCTTCGATTTTCGAAAGCATCGTGAGGATTTCGGCTGCAGGCTTTGTCGCACGGAGGCGGATTTGGTAGGCGACGTCCAAGCGGGCACCGCCATCGACTTCGCGCATCGTTATCAAAATAAACGTCTTCAAGTTGCCCTTCATGATATCTTCAACCTGACCACGGACTTTCGGTTCGTTCGGGAGAGCAAAGCGGAGCATACCGTCAAAGAAGTGCTTTGTACCAAGCCCCGTACGCGAAAGAAGGAAAGCGACACAGCAGAACGCAAACGTACCGCCGACTGCGGCACCCCAGGCATAAACGCCACAACCGATACCCGCGCCTAGAGCGGCAAAGATGAACATAATGTCTCGCGGGTCCTTGAAGCTCGTACGGAAGCGGACGACCGAGAGGGCGCCCATCATGCCGAGGCCGCGACCGACGTTATCGCCGATGGCCTGCATAATCATCGAAGCCGCAACCGCGCTCAAGACGATACCCTGGACGAAGTTGCGGGAATAGGAAAGCCCGAGGAACGTTTTTTCGTACGTCCATGCGATTGAAGAAGACAGAATGAAAGCAAGGATCAAGGTATAAGCAAGCGTAATGATCGTTGCGTTTGTTGTGCTGGACTGGACAGCAAGAAGGTCAAGCATAATAACTCCGTTTATATGTTTTCTTTTAGGCCTACGATGACCAAAATCTACTTAAAATTGAGCGATTTTCACTCTTTTTTATGTAAATAATGGACTAACAAAAACACAAAAATCTTCTTTTTACAGAAAGATTCGGGCTATTCCACCCATTTTTTATTTTTGCGAGCCTTAAAACCCACGCTAAAAATAATAAAAGTACATTTTTCATCCATGAAAAAAATAATTACTCGTTGGTTACTCTAACAACGCATTGTAGAAATCGCAACAAATGTTTATTTTAGGAAACATTTTTAGGCGAAAGACGAGAGACGAAAGACGAGAGATTAGTGGTTGGTGGTTAGTGATTAGTGGTTAGTAGGCAGTAGAAGTTGGTCATTGGTCATTAGTTGTTAGTTAATTCTTCGCAGTCATCCTCGACCGTTAGGGAGGGGATCCAGTGACAGATAGTAGGTATGAGGTATGGGGTCGCACCTTCGGTGCTTTGAGGTATGGGCACGGGGCTTACGCCCCTTTGGGGTATGAGGTTTTTGCGATTAGGGCCGTATCTGCGATTGGGGCCGTATCTGTGATTGAGGCTGTATCTGCGGTTGGGGCCGTGTCTGTGATTGAGGCCGTATCTGCGAGGGATGCCGTGTAAGGCGGCCCCGGCCCTTCGACGTAGCTCAGGGACCTTAGTCCGGGGGGACAATGTGAAATGTAATGGGTAACATATCTGTGACGAGAATTGTCCCGAAGCAGTCGTCCTCAAAGCGGAGCGTGCACAGAGCGAGTTCACGAGCGTGCCCATAGCCCAAAGCAAAGCGCGCTCATTGCTAATCCCTAACCCCTACAACCTAAGACCTATTACCTAACTAGCGGTGAGTAAACAGTGGTTAGTGGTAGATTAAACGAAAGAGCAATAATCGCGACTACGCCACCCAGATGCACGAAGTGCATGATTCTTTTCCTAAAACCTATAACCTATAACCTGTAACCTTTTCTATTATTTAATCGATGAATTCCTTGTTGAAAAAAGCTATTGCTCAAGAACGGCTGACGCCTGCGGAAGGTCTCGAAATTTTAACGAACGTCCCGTGGACAGAAGTCGTCGAGGCTGCCGATACCGTACGCAAAGCAAAACTTCCCGGAAACCGCGTGGGCTACACAGCATTCCGCATCGTGAACTACACGAACGTTTGCGAAGTGACTTGCAGTTTTTGCAGTTTTTGCCGCAGCGCCCACAGCCCCGAAGCATATGTCTTGAGCTTGGACGAAATTCGTCAAAAGACGTGTGAAGCGAAAGCCAAAGGTGCCGACCAGATTTTTTTGCAAGGCGGCGTCAACAAGGATATTCCGCTCAGCTATTACACCGACGTTCTCAAGATGCTCACGCAGGAATTGGGCGTCAAAGTCCGCGGTTTTTCACCAGTTGAACTTGTCCGTATTGCAGAATTCAACAATATTTCGCTCGATGAACTGCTTGACATTTTCAAGGAAGCGGGCCTCAGTTCCGTTCCAGGTGCAGGTGCCGAGATACTCTCCGACCGCATGCGTCAAATCTTGAGTCCAAGAAAGCTCCCTGCGCAGCAGTGGTGCGACACGCTTGCCGCTTGCCACAAGAAAGGACTCCCCGGCAGCGCGAACATCGTCATCGGCAGTGCCGAAACCGCCGAAGAAGTCATCGAGCATCTCGAATACGTCCGCAAAACGCAGGACATTGCCCACGGCTTCAAGAGCTTTGTGGTGTGGACGTTCCAGCCGCAAACCGACAAGTTCCCGATTCGTCACATGCGCGGCGACGAATACCTCAAGTTGCTTGCGCTCAGCCGCCTGTACCTCGACAATATCCCGCATATCGAAGTGTCGCTGCTCGGCATGGGACTTTCGCTTGGAGAACTCGGGCTGCACGCCGGTGCCGACGATATCAACAGCATCGTCATCGAAGAGAACGTGCTTAAAAATCACGGCCTCACCACCATCGAACAAGCCGAAACATTCATCAAGAACGCAGGATTCACGCCCTACCGCCGAAGCTTAAATTTTGACTAAGGCGAGAGTCGCGGCAAATGAGCTTGCTCAATTTGCCATGACCGAGCCGCCGCAAAACGCGCTACGCAGGAGTGCAAATTTTGACTAAGGCGAGAGTCGCGGCAAATGAGTTTGCTCAATTTGCCATGACCGAGCCGCCACAAAATGCACTACGCAGGAGCGCAAATTTTGACTAAGGCGAGAATCGCGGCAAATGAGCTTGCTCAATTTGCCATGACCGAGCCGCCACAAAACGCACTACGTCAGGAGTGCCACTTTGACTAAGGCGAGAGTCGCGGCAAATGAGCTTGCTCAATTTGCCATGACCGAGCCGCCGCAAAACGCGCTACGCAGGAGCGCCATTTTAGCTACTGCACGGCCGTAAAAAGTGAAAGTGTATATGCAGTGACCGCATAATAACCGTTCGAATTGCGAAAAACTAACGTTTTTTTGAAAGATTTCACGTTTGTAAAATGAGTCTCTAAAAATAGCGTTGATTATAAAATCATATAAGGCGGGTATTGTCCTTTTGGAGGAAGAACTATCGAATCCAGAGCTTTCAAAAGTACGTTACTTTGTAACAATACATACTAAATCTAAAAAACAATGTTTTAGTATGTAAAAAAAGACGAAAAAAAGCCCCAAAAAGCCCAAACACCCCACTTTCATGCTATTTTTTGGCCCCAAAGCCCCATAAACGACCTTTTGGAGCCAAAAATTACATACTAAGACCTTTAAAAAAATTTTTAGTATGTAACGTACAAAGTAAAAATTTTTCAATTACATACTTTTTCCCACAAAAAACGTTTTTAGTATGTAAAATGAACAAAAATTTTGCGAACAGACTTTTTTTGTTTAGATTAATGGAGATGCTCCGCAATGGGGTACAACCACACTCTCAAGAAGGAGATTCTTATGAGCTGGGAATGTAAATATCTGAACGAGACGTTTTGCAACAAACGCAATCAAGAATGCGATCCGGGGGCTAAAGGGTGCGTCCTCCAAGGGAAATTCAGCTTTCCGCTAAAAGAAAAGCCAAACGCCCAAAAGAAAAGCAAATAAGGGAGGTACCCGACTGTCATCCCGGACTTGTTCCGGGACGGGCATGACAAAAAGGAAACGTTCGCTCCGAGGCTGGCTATACAATAAAAAAAGACTCCCATTCGAGAGTCTTTAAAAGCCGAGGCTTTGCGCAATTCACATTGCAAAATCTGCGAGCTTCGTGTGCATTCCAGAACTTGGACTAGATGAGGCGGAGGATTTCTTGGGCGGTCTGTTCCGCAAATGCGTTATCTTGGACAAAGCGGCGGACTTCCGTCGGGTTGATGCGGGCATATTCAGATAGAGCCCGGCCAATGCCGTTGCGGATGTAGTAGTCGTCGTCCTTCGCGCAAGTGAGGCAGAACTGACGCAGAAGCGGCCAGTCCGTGCGGTCCTTGTACTGCACCTGGAAAATAATTGCGCTACGGCGGACCCAGATGTTCGGATCGCGAATCCATGACGCAATTTTTGTCCGCAGAGCAGGCAGACGTAAAGCAAGATCACCCAAGACGCAAGACGCGAGAGTATCTACAGTGTCGCGCCAAGCTCTTGTCTTGATAAGCTTTTTCAAAAAATTGAGGTGTTGACCGCCTAGAAGCCCACGATGGCGGAATAAGTAGTCACAAGCGGCGTACTGGAATTCCCTATACGGCTGTGCCCACATGTCCTCAACCCTCGAAACTAACTCTTCCCCGTCCTTTGGCGGGTACTTGTCGAAGATTGGGTACGTGACTTCACGACGGGGGACCAACCTGATTCCGAGGAAATCAAATTGTTCCCTAGCCTTCTTAGACATTTCATGCGACTCTTCTTCATTAGCGATAGAGCGCAAAGCGAGAGATATTTCTTGTGTAAACCGAAGCATGTACACCAAAAATAGTCCATAAAGAATTTTTTTTCTAGACCTTGACAAACATTTTTTTCAATTTTTTTTAAATTTTTTTGTAAAAAAAAAGAAAAAATTACTCTTCACAAGGGTAAAAGCACTAAAAGAGTCAAAAGTTATGGTTGATTCCACAAAAATTGAGGAGCTTCAAGTCACTGAAGTGCCCCCTGAATTGCGCGGTCTTTCCGATGAAGAAATCATCAAAAATTCGGAAAGCAGAGAAAAAAAATTCATCGGAAAAAAACATAACGGGGCGAAGCGACCGTCCAAAAGGGAGCGTCTAGCGCAAAAAGAACAGAGCGAAAATGCGAAGTTCAACTCGCTCGTCGAGAAGTACAATAAGGTAGATAAACCGCACGAAAGCGAAAATGACGACGACATCAAAAAAATACTGAAGAAGATTGCATCTTCGCAAACCAGCGCCCCAAGCCCAGTCCCCCAAATCAAGGAAACCGTCGAGCCAAAAGCAATGGAAGAAACGCCAAAACGCGTATTGAAAAGCGTTCTTTCGGAGCCTCCCAAACCGCCTTCTGGACGCGTCCTTAAGGGGTCGTTCGGCGCAAAGCCAGGCGACAAACCCAAAACCGTCATCGTGTCTGCAGCGGACCTCGCCCGCCAGCGCATCGAAGAACGCGCGAAGAAAATTCGCGAAGCGCTCATGGCAAAAAACAGGGCACTGCATCCCGAAGCTGCCGCAGAAATCCCTGTCAAACGCCCCCGTGGCCGCCCCCGCAAAAATCCGCTTCCGCCGCCTGCGGCGGAGTAGGAAGTGGTTAGTGGTTAGTGGTTAGTGGTTAGTGGGCAGTAGGAAGTTACGGCTTCGCTGCGGTTCTGATGAATTAGAGATCGTTGGCAGACTTTAGAATTCAGCTTGTATTGTCACCCCGCACTCTGTTGCGGGGTCTGTTTTTTGAGCATCGATATACAAACAAAAAGACCTTCTGCTTTCACAGAAGGTCTTTTCAGAGGCAACGGGCGGACTCGAACCGCCGAATAAGAGTTTTGCAGACTCGCCCCTTACCAACTTGGGTACGTCGCCATAATTGCAGACGCAATATAGGTATTTTTCACACCTTTTACAAGGGGTCAAGGCAAAAAAAATTAAAAAAGTTATTTTTGATGCGTGAAAACGTCCTCGTTGAAAACAAAATTGCTCGCTTGGCTCGGTGCCCTGTGGATGAGAAGCCTACGCATCCGGCTGCGCGTGCCCGACGACTTTCGACCGGGAATCCTCGGACTATGGCACAAGGACCTCCTTGCAAGCTGTGCAGCCTTCAAAGACAAGAACGTCCACATTCTCGTCTCCGAATCTAGCGACGGGGAATTTTTCGCACAAGCGGCGGCTCGTCTCCGCTATGAAGTCACCCGCGGTTCGGACACGCACGGAGCGACCAACGTGCGGCATTTGCTCAAATCGCTGCGAAAAGGCCGCTTTGTTGGCATGGCGCTTGACGGCCCGCACGGTCCTGCGCTTCAGGTAAAACCCGGTTCGCTTTGGCTTGCCAATGCTAGTGGACGTCCGCTCTGGCTTTTTTGCATCAAGTACGGCAAGCATTTTCACCTAAATGGGTGGGATAATTTCATCATTCCGCTTCCGCTGTCAGCTATTGACATTGAAATTAAGTATCTTTTACATGAAAATAATTAAAAAAGGAAAACAGCCGTGATAGCATTACCTCCTAAATTTGTCGCATTCGACTTGGAAACGACTGGTCTTGTCAACCGTAAAGACGAAATCATTGAAATCGGTGCCGTAAAGTTCACTGTAGAGGTGAAAAACGGTCGCGTGGTCCCGAAGCTCATCTCGGAATTTGACACGCTTGTAAAGCCCAATATGCTCATTCCTGCCGAAGCCACCAACGTGAACCACATCACCGACAAGATGGTCGAAAACGCACCTCCCGTCGGCGAAGCCCTCAAGCAGTTCACAGCGTTCTGCGGTCCAGGCTCCATCTTGCTCGCCCACAACGCAAACTTCGACGCAAGCTTTTTGCGCACTGCCTACGAACAAAACCCACAATTCACGCCAGGGAACCCCGTCATCGATAGCCTCGCCATCTCCAAGACCATCATGCCGGAACTCGCAAACCACAAGCTCGGCTTCATGGCAAACATGTTCATGAAACGCGGTGAAATCTCGATGACCATCGACGAAGAAAAAATGCACCGTTCCGTCTATGACTGCGAAATGCTGATGGAAGTGTTCGTGGCGCTGCTCCGTCGCCGTCTCAAAGAAAAGGAATGGGAAATGGGGAGCATTATGCAGGCAATGGCCAAGTATAAAGGCGTCCCGCAATTTATAAGGAAATAGGCGGCGATTTACTCTGCTAGAGGTTGGGGAAACACCCTAACGTTGTGTAACTACAATAATAGCGGCTACCAGTAATCGGAAGCCGCCTTTTATTTTTAAACTATTCTGCGGTTGTATCTGCGGGAGCTTTTGTACTATCCACATCCGCTTTTTCTACGCCAGTCGTATCCGTTGCTGTTTCTGGCTTTGGAGTTTCATACACTTTTTTCATGGCAAGGAGTTCACGGTAAACTATGGCAGGGTGAATTTTACCATCGGCCATTCCTTCTACCATGTATTTAATCTTTTCGAATGCCGCGTTCTTTTCGGGGTCATTTTCAATATCCTTCATCAAACCCCTAAGGCCAATAAGTTTTGCAATTTTCGTATAAAAGCTTGCACGGAATTTTTTGAACTGCGGCTGCATCGCATCGTTCAGAATCATTTCCAACGCAGTTTCTGTTTGCATCGAATCGAGTTCAAAACTGCGGTAAATCGTGCGGATATGGTCAGGAATCGTCGTGTCCGGGCTATCGAAATATTTGCGCATCACGTTTGCAGCTTCAGTCCTGTTTGGGTATGGACCACGAGCAAGGCGGAGTGCAAAGTAAAGCGAAAGGCGCCAGTTTTCAGGATAAACGCGAGAAGCACGGCGTAAAACAGAAAAATCCGAAGTATCGGAAGCATCTACAGGAGTCACGCCACCCACAAAATAATACGGCGTATAGAACAGAGAATCAAGGCTCGTCGAAAGCTCCGCTACATGGCCGAGGTAAGCGTATTCCTTGCCTGTGAGGTAGCTTTCACCCAGTTCCGTGAGGCCCTTGATCCAAAAGAGTCCCGCCACCGAAGCATCATGCCCAGCAGCCATGTAACGAACAGAAGAAGCCTTCGGCAAGAAGGACTCGTCGAAGTTTGTGCCAGGAAGCGGCTTCGCGTAATGGAACGCAAGCGCGATAATGGCAATAGCAGTTATAATAGCAGCAAGGAAACGCATGGGGGTAGTCGGAAGTAGGAAGTTATTGTTAGACGAAAGAACGCTCACAAGTTCGCTTTAGACGAAAGACGAGAGAGAAAGTATCGCGGCTTCGCCGCCTATCTAAAATAATTCTTTCGTCTCTAGTCTGTAGGCTCGAAGAGCCGTTCTCTCGTCTAAAATGCGCATGCCTCCGCGAGTTTTTCGAGTGCATCGACGCAATCGTTTGCATAGTTCGCCGGCGTATCGTTGCGCTGCCATGCAAAGTTGAGTCCGCTGCTCGAATTGAGTACGTGGAACTTGCGTTTGCCGCCACCGTTTTCGATAGCCTTGAGAACCGTTTTTGCGTCGCCGCCCTGGCCGCCCGGCACGCCCGGAATGGACACGCCCGGAATGAGGAACGGGATTTCGTACTTGATTTCTTGCGACAAGTAACGCGTGATGTTTTCAAGTTCGCCCGGATTCGTGGCACCAACTACAGCACCGAGGTAGCCCTTGCCGCTGTCCCATTCCACAATCTTGTCTGCAACGGAATAGAACGCTTCGGCGGCATCGCGAATCTTCAAATCCTGAAAATCGTGAGCTCCCTTGTTGCTGGTACGCAAAAGCACATAGGCGCCGTTTTCGCTGTTTTCACGGATAAACGGTCCGACGGAATCGGCACCCATCCACGGAGAAACAGTCACGGCATCGGCACGGTAAATATCGTAGGCTGCATTAGCATAGGCGGCACTGGACTTGCCAATGTCACCACGCTTTGCATCCAAGATAACAGGAATGCCGGCACTTCTATAATCGGCAATGAGCTGCTGCAAAACAAGCATGGACTGGATGCTCACGCATTCGTAATAAGCGCTGTTCGGCTTCACGACGGCGGGCTGCACATTACGTTTCAAACAACATTCCAAGATGTCGGAATAGAAACGCTTGATGCGGTCTTCGGGAGTCCCTTCGAGCGGAATGAGCTTGAGCACGGGATCCATGCCCATGCAAACCGGGTTTCCGCACTTTGCAATGCGCTGTTCAAGGCGATCATAAAAGCACGTCATTACTTCAATTCCTCCTGAATCTGAGCCGCTTCGTAAGAGAGGATGCCGTGGGCAACGGCCACGTTCAGCGATTCGAGTTCGCTGCTCATCGGAATCTTCACCGTTTCGTCGGCAAGTTCAATAAAGTACGGATTGGTACCGGCACCTTCGTTACCTACGAGGAACGCCATCTTGCGGAGCTTGTGGCTCGGAATTTCACGGAGGGATTGCTTGGCATGCAAATCCGTCGCGATGATGGTGTAGCCCTTGCTGCGAAGGAAGTTAATCTGATCGACGAGATCGACATCGAATTCAAACGGAACGCGAAGGAACGTGCCCGACGAACCGCGAACGACCTTCGGGTTGAACGGGCTCACGGTACCGCGACCGAGAATCATGCCGTTAGAACCAAAACCGAGGCTCGTGCGGAAAAGCGTTCCGAGGTTGCCCGGATCCTGCACGGCATCCACAAGCGTAAGCACGCTGCGGCTCGTTTCATAGACAGGCTTCTTGCTTGCGATATTGCAGTAAGCGATAATGCCCTGCGTCGTAATCGTCGAAGAAAGACGCTTCATTTGTTCTTCAGTGAGCACATGCAACGTAATTTCAGCATCGTTGATGGCTTCGATAAGCGGAGCGTTTTCAAAGCCTTCGACGGCGTAAATCGAGATGACGATTTCACGGTGGTGCTTCACGAGTTCTTCGACAACGTGAACGCCTTCGCCAAGGAACTTGCCTTCGCGTTCGCGACCCTTTTCGGTCGTGCAGGCGATGAGACGCTTGAACCACGGCGGTGTCGCCTGAGCGTCATCAACGGTTTCAATCTGGGCTGCACGTGCTTCGAGGGCTGCTTCGTCCAAGTTCTCGTCAATGGCTTCTTTCTGTTCGGGGCGTTGGCGATAGACAGGAGCGTTTGCGGAACCTTCGCGGCGGTTGCGGTTGAACGGCTTATCGCCAAAGCGGTTCGGGCGGCGGTCACGATTGAACGGACGATCGCCACCACGGCGTTCTTCGCGGTTGAACGGACGGCCTTCGCGATTGTCATCGCGGTTGTCGCGGTCGAAGCGGCGGTCACCACGGTCAAAGCGGCGGTCGCCACGGTCGCGGTCAAAACGACGGTCGCCACGATCGCCACGGAACGAGGGCTTATCACCAAAGGAACCGCGGTCATCGTCACGACGAGGACGGCGTTCAGGAGCTTCGCTCACTCCGAATTTACGATCAAGCGTCATTCTTACAGTACGCTTCGGCTTGTTTTCTTCTTCACTCATAGTTTTTCCATCAACTGTTTGGCGACGGATTCCCCGTCAATTTCTAAGATCTTGTAGAGAGCGTGGATATCTCCCTGTTCAACGAACCTGTCCGGAAGACCAAACCGGTACAGTTTCTTGTCCGTATAACCGAGGTCGGACAAAAGTTCCGCAATGGCCGAACCATAGCCACCCACAAGCGTGTTGTCTTCCAACGTCACAATAACATTGTGGTTTTCAAACAACGACCGGTAGCTTTCCTGGTCTAGCGGCTTTATAAAACGGGCATCCACGAGCGTCGGGTTGTATCCGTTTTCACGAAGCACGGAAGCGGTTTTCTTGAGTTCATTTGTCATGAAACCAGCACCCAAAAGCAGGATACCGGAACCCATCTCAAGAATCTTGGGTTTCTTAAAATCAAACGGCTCTTCCGAAGGTTTAAGCTCTGCGGCAAGCGCAGTTCCTCTCGGATAACGGATGGCCACAACGCCTTCCATATCAATGGAAGCGGTCAACATGTCTCGCAATTCATTTTCATTAGATGGAGCCATGAGGGTAAGCCCAGGAACCGTCCGCAAGAACGACAAATCGAAAGCGCCATGATGCGTAGGCCCGTCTGCACCGACAAGGCCCGCACGGTCAAGCACAAGCACCACATGCAAATTCTGCAAAGCAATGTCGTGAATAATTTGGTCGTAGGCACGCTGCATGAACGACGAATAAATCGCGACAACAGGGACAATGCCTTCACAGGCCATACCGGCGGCAAAAGTCACCGCATGTTCTTCGGCGATGCCCACGTCAATCACGCGGTCCGGCAGTTCCTTCATCACAATATCAAGACCGCAGCCTGTAGGCATGGCGGCAGTGATACCCATGATGCGCTTGTCCTTTTTCGCAAGTTCCAAAAGCGTATTGCCGAACACGCTCGTCAAAGACGGGTTCGGATTGCCCGGCTGCATCGGAAGCCCGCTTTCGGGATCGAACGCGCCGCAACCATGATACTTTGTCGGATTCTTTTCAGCAGCGGTAAAGCCGCGGCCTTTTTCGGTAAGCACATGCACAAGGCACGGCCCTTGCTGGTGCCTGACGCGTTCAAGAATCATCACAAGTTCATTGATGTCGTGACCGTCAATCGGACCAAAATAGCGGATACCCAAATCTTCGAAGAAACGTCCCGGCTTCACTGCGTTCTTCGCCGCATTCTCGACCTGCAAGAAGAGGTCGCGGAAACGAGAACCCAAAATGCCCGGGAGTCGCGTCATCACGCGGTCCAAGTCCGTACGCATCTTGTTGTAAACCGGATCCGAAATCACGCGGTTCAAGTACTTGCTGAACCCGCCCACGTTGGGCGCAATGCTCATCCTGTTATCGTTCAGGATGATGGTCATGTTCTGCTTGGAGGCACCCACATTGTTGAGCGCTTCGTACGCCATACCGCCCGTCATGGAGCCGTCTCCAATGACAGCAACCACGTTGTTGTTGCGGTTGAAATGGTCGCGTGCAACGGCAAAGCCAAGAGCCGCCGAAATCGAAGTCGTGGCATGCCCCGCCCCGAAGCAGTCATAGACGCTTTCGTTCCTTTTCAAAAATCCGGAAATGCCGCCCTGCTGACGGAGAGTCTCGAACCTGTCGTAACGCCCGGTCAAAAGCTTGTGTACATACGCCTGATGCCCAACATCCCAGACAATCTTGTCGTCCGGTGCGTTATAGACATAGTGAAGCGCAAGTGTAAGTTCAACAACGCCAAGGCTCGAAGCCAGGTGACCGCCATGTTTAGCCACCTGCCCAATAATGGTCTCGCGAATCTGCGAAGCCAAATGGTACAACTCCTCCACGGAGCAATGCTTCAAGTCCTGAGGCGACTTTACGTCTTTCAATTCCATTATTTTACTCGGGTAATGATGTATGCCGCGATGGAACGGAGGATGGAGGTATCGCACTTCAGACCGTCCAAGGCCTTGATGGATTCCTCGTAAAGTTCCCTAGCACGTTCCCTAGACTTTTCAAGACCTACGATGGACGGGTAAGTCGCCTTGCCCTTTTCGATGTCGGACCCGGCATCCTTGCCCAGTTCTTCGGTCGTAGAGACAATATCCAAAATATCATCCACAATCTGGAACGCAAGCCCGATGGAGCGTCCGTAGCTACGGATGATTTCCATATCCTTTTCGCTCGCATCAGCAAGCATTGCACCGACCAGCAGAGACGCTTCAATAAGAGCTGCGGTCTTGTGGTAGTGAATGTAATCGACAATTTCCAAATCGACCGTCTTGCCTTCGCATTCGATGTCGGTCATTTCGCCGCCAATCATGCCGTAAGTGCCGAGCAGGTGCGCGAGGACTTCGATAGCCTTTGCGTTTCCGGTCTTGCCCATCATCTCGAAAGCGTGGATGCAGAGGGCGTCGCCCGCCATCACGGCGGTAGATTCGCCAAACTTCTTGTGGCTCGTGAGCTTGCCACGGCGGTAGTCGTCGTTATCGACGCACGGGAGGTCGTCGTGGATAAGGCTGAACGTGTGGAGCATTTCGAGAGCGCTCGTCGCAAGCCAAATCTTATCCCCTTTGCCGCCGAACATGTCGAACGCCGCTTTGGCAAGTCCAGGACGCAGACGCTTGCCGCCTGCAAACATGGAATAACGCATAGCCTCGTGCAAACGGCACGGACGGTCCTTTACCGGGGGGAGATGTTCATCAAACTTCGCCTCGGCATCTTTTGCGATGCGGGCGAGATATTCCTGAGCAATTTTTGCTTCTGATTCAATAGACTGCATGCCTACAAAGATACTTAATTCAAGGAGCACTTAAAAGGGTTTTATGTCAAAAGTATGGTTTTAAAACTTTCATCACAAATGCAATTTTGCAAGGCTAAAGGCTAAAAACCAATGACTAATGACCATTGACAAACAACCTGCAGTCAATCTTCTAGAAAAGAACGCCATAAAGCGTTATATCGTCTAGATAGAATTCCGTTCCGTTGCGGACGAAGAAGTGCAGCTGGCGCACATCGTCCTTGAGTGTATTCCAGGCGATATAGCAGTTGCTCACATCCTGCGCGGTATAGCACAAGTCGTCGTACTTCACGACGTAACGTGTCCACTTCTGCGAATTCAGATCTTTCCATTCCGAGGCCGCCTTGAGCGAAAGCCCGGCAACTTCTGATTCCTTATCCCAGTTTTCGAGCGACACTCGAATCTGGCCAGAACCCTTCGCATAAAACGAAATGGAGTCGAGCGAAGAGAGATTCCAGGCCTCGTCGCGGAGCATCATGCCGGTCAAGACCCAGGCGTAAATATTATTTGTCCCCACCAAGTTGTACTTCCCGTGGAACACCTTGGACTTGCGTTCGTTATCCGTTTCAAACGACTTGGAGAAAATTCTGGAGCCGACAGAATCCATGCTAAAATACCAATTCGCGGTATCCTTAACATTTTCAAAATTCTGCATAACGACATAAGGATAATCGAAATCAGCCGTTCCCTTCGAGAGTTCTACATCCTTTGTTACATACAACTTTTTCTTTTGACTTACAACGTAAATTTCAAGAGAATCGGCGGACGGGAGCATCGGGAGCGAGAAGGTTCCATCCGCATTCGTCTTCGTCATCACATCAAGGCCATACACGCCCACCCACGCATACTTGTCGCCTGCATGGAGCGTCACACGGCTCATGTAATTTGAAGTTTCCGTAAGCTTGACCGTATCGAGTTTCGCAATCTGCTTTGCCGAAAGCACCTTGGAATAAGCCATGCCCGAATGCAAAACCGTCACGCGGTAATTGCCACTCTTCAAAGAATCAATTGCGAACATGCCGTCCTTGTCGGCATATACATCCGTTTCAACGACTACGTTGTTCACACGCAGTGAATCGATGCGGGCATCGGACTTGCGGATTGCAAGCGAGGCAAACGGAACTACCTTGCCATCGGCAACGGCGACGAACTTTATTTTATTCTTGAGCGTATCCGGTTGCAAGTCGATTATTTCCGCTTCGTTCGGGTTGAGCTTCACCGACAAGTCGTCATAGACCTTGTTGTTGTCACCGCGCAAGAAATAAAGCTGAAGCGAATCGTTCGACGGCAACTGCGTAAGCTGGAAACGGCCCATCGAATCAGAACGCACCAGCACGTCCATACCGCGCACGCCAACCCAGACAAATTCACATTTTTTAGGAACATCGGCAACGCCGCCAAGCGACGCAGTCGGTTCGAGATTGATAGAACCAATACTCGTATCGCCCTTGGTCGTGTAAAGTCCTGTATAGGCCGAACCGCCGTGCACAATCGTCAAGCGGTACTGGCCTTCCGGAGCTTCGAATGCGAAATTTCCAAGAGAGTCCGCATAGAAATCGGCATTGACAAGTTCATTGGTCGCGCTGTCAACAGACGAAACGAAATCAGCGTTTCGAACCGCGACTCTCGCATACGACGCCACACGGCCTTCGCCAACGTAGGCAATGCCATTCGTCGTCTCGCTGCCGGGGCCGCCGGCAACAGGCTCTGAACAGTTCCAGAGCAAAAAAGCTGATAATATGCAGGCTAGCCGTTTCATTTTGACTTCTCCTGCAACTTCTTGGTAAACGCAAGCGGGAACAGCTGCACATTCAGCTGGAACACCGTATCGTCGCCCGTGCCGTCCTGCGACAAGCGCAACAAGTCCGCACGGAACTCCTTGACTTTTTCGCGAAGGAGCTGGATATCGTTCATGTTGAACGTCATGGTCACGGTGCTAATATCGCGGAGAGGCGGCGCATGGCGTTCAAGCGATTCACCCGCGAGGCGAATCGTCTCCTTCTGGAACGTCCGAACAGCCTCGGACCTCCAGTTACCACCAGTACTCACAAACGTATCGTTCACTTTCCAGAACCCGTCCTTCCCCTCAGAAATCATGTTCAGGTCGTGCAGGAGCTTGATGGCATCCTTAGCCTGCTCCACCGTGATGGGAGGAGTGCAGCATTCCGCAAGACCTTCATAATCATCTTTAAAATTACAAATACCAATGACGGAACGAATAGCGTTATAGTACCAATGACGATAAAATTCAAGTTCTTTTTTAGCAAGACGCTTCAAAGGAATACCCTTGAGGGCTTGCATTTTTTCGTAGTGGTTCAAGGCTTCCTGATCGCTCTTGGCGCGACCGAAATAGACGAGTTCCGTCCAGTAGGCGGCTTCCTTTTCGTCGAGCTCGAAGAACTCAGCCATGGGCTTGATGAAGTTTACTGCAAGGTGAATTTTACCTTGGGAAATGCGCAGGAGGTTTCCAGGATCTGCACCGAGCTTCATCGCCATGTATCGCCAGGATATAACGGTCTTACGCTTTTTGAAATCTTCAAAAGCATCCCTAATCCATTCGCGATAATCGGTGTATTCAAAAATCGGTTTCACAGAAATTCCTCAAGTTCGCCGAATCCTTTCACTATCTAAATGATACTTCCCAATCCTCATCCAACTAGACAGTGCGGGCGGTTTGAACCATATATAAAGATATCTTTATATAGCTCAATAGGATAGGGTACATCGCTATCGTTCGTTGTGGAATTTTACAACGGAGGCCGGACCAGCACCGCAGGTCGCCTGCCAAGAGCACTCTTTAAAATCAGAAAAACGCGAATCGCCACAACGTCCATCAAAAACAATCTCTCCGTTTTCACCCAGCCGGTAGAATACTTCATAGGTGATTTCGACGAGCTTGGAAGCTTGGACCACCGGGTCCCGCATGACCTTCGATGTGATTTCAATCACGCAGCTGTCTTTCTGCGCGGCGTTCTCCGCCTCTTCGTCAACGGCGTTCCAGTTGAGCTGGATTTGCTTGAAACCGTCAACCTCAGGCTTTTTTGTACACGACGTAAACAAGATTGCAAAAGCAATAATGCAAACGACCGCCAAAGCTCCTGATTTCAAGAAGAAACCCTTGGAAAAAATGTTCATCAAAAATCCCATACGTCAACGGAACGGACACGCATTAATGGTCTTGGCGGGTCGCACGCCTGAACGTTGCGACAGTCACGCGGTTGCGGCCATTTTCCTTGGACGAATAGAGCGCCTTGTCCGCACGGGCAATGAGGGACTTCGGGTCTTCGCCAGGCACCATCTCGGTCACGCCGAAGGAGCATGTCACTTGCTGCTGCGTAATGAGCGTCGCGGTTTCGACCGCCTTGCGCAACTTCTCGGCGAGGAACGCGCCATTCTGGATGCTCGTGTCGTCACTCAATACGACAAATTCTTCGCCGCCCCAACGCACGAGGGAGTCCGTGTTGCGGATCATGCTCTGCACAAGCTTCGCGAGATTGACGAGCACTTCGTCACCGACAAGATGTCCGTAGGTATCGTTGATGTTCTTGAAGTGGTCGATGTCGAAAATCATGAACGACACGGGGCAGCCGGTGCGGTTCAGCTTTTCCTGTTCGCGGAGGAGCACGCTGCTAAAGCCTGCACGGTTGAGGCAGCCGGTCAGCGGGTCTTCCTTGCTGGAACGTTCGTACTCGCTCTTTTCGATTTCCAAAGCACGGAGGTTCTTCTTGAGTTCTTCTTGCTTTTTCTTGTTCGCGGCACGTTCGCGGCTGTAGTCGAAGAACCTGATAATCAAGATGATAAGGAAGGTGACGAACCAGAGAGCGACTAGCGTCGTCACGAGATCGACCTTGGAAATTTTCTTGCCCTTGAAACGGAGCTTGCTGATTTCCATGCCGCCGTAGCCCAGCGGAGCGTTCGTGCCCGTCTGGATTTCAATCAGCGGAATGTTAGAAAGATCGACTCTCGCCTTATGGACGTTGATTTCGTTCTGGGAAACCCACCAGCCAGCCACGCGGAATTCCTGCGGGACAAACACTGCCGGATAAGGTTCCTTGGTCGGAGTAAATTCAATTTCGTTGAACTTGAGGGAAGTCTCGTCGTTCTTGCGGTAAAGCAAGCTGTCGTAACCGCGCATGTAAAGGCGGACAGAGCCCTCGTTACGTGGCTTGAGCCACACGAAAAGGCTGTCGTAGTTGGAGAGATCAAGCCCTCTGGACTTACCGTCACCGAGATAAATCTTGATGCCCACATACGGGTAGGCGTAGCCCTCGCGGAGTTCATATTCGATAACGACCGAAGTATCGCTACGCGTCATGGAGATTGCCGAAGTGCCGCCATCAACGGAATCAGCGCTGGCAACCACCTGTGGATACGTCCCTAAATTAATGTCCAGAATATCGTCCAGGAAATGCTGATATGCAAACATGGCTATGACGGTCACCATCAATAGCACTACAATCAGGAAGTTCATCCTGAATAGAGCATAAACATTTCGCATAACCTTTGAAGACATAATCACATATCCACTTGAGACAACTGATATTTTAAATATATAAAAAAGGACATTACATATTTTAAATTATCTCGAAAGCCATCGTCCAAGACGGGCTATTATGGGCCTCAAAGTATTCGCGAGTTCTTCCTGGGAGTGCGTATCGGGGTGTCCATGCAAAGCAACATTCGATGTATAGACGTGTTTGTACTCCAAATCCTTGTGGCCGGCAGCGATTTCGGCATCGTAAATTTCTTTGACAGTCGGGCCAAGGTCGTCGTTGGGCCAGATTTTTGTCGAAAGGAGCAGGAACTTTACGCCCGGATGCGCCTTGCGGAGCTTCACGAGCAAATTGGCGTAGGCTTTCTTGAATTTTCGTTTGTCTGCATACGGAGGGTTCCCCTGGAAGTCGTTGATGCCTACGAAAACGACAATCACTTGCGGGTGGAAATTTTCAAAATTCCAGCGTTCCGGCTTCGGGTATTCGGTCACGGAACCCATGACCGTGTAGTCATAGAGCTTTTCGAGAGTCCATTGGGGCACGATGTTATCGTAATTGCGGACGAGACCGCGACCGCTGAACGCGTTCACCTGATAGTCCGCATTAAAGCCGCTCGCAAGGAGGTAGGCGAAGCCCTTGGAGGCGTTCGTCTTGTCAAATTCGGGAGCGTCCTCGGCGGAGGAGCCTTCGCAGCCGTAGCCTACGGTAAAGGAGTCCCCGATGAACTCGATGCGGCGACTGGACGGCTTGGGGGCATCGCCGAACTCGCCTTCAAGCGTGATGCCGTAGAACTTGATTTCGGGAACGCCGCTTTCGCTAATCTTGATGAACCGGTACTTGTGGAACGAACCGTCGTCATCGACCTTGGTCGTGTGTTCTTCCTTGGCATCGACTTCGAACTGGTCGATTTGCTTGCCGTCACGGTCAAGACGCCAGCGGGAATGGCCTTCGACCGTAAACGTAATCGAGGATGCCTTGGCGTTGAACGTAATGGACGAAGCTGGAGCACTGGCACGACTTACGCCATCGGCGTGGGACCAGCGCCCGTTGAACTGAAGATTTTCCATAGAAGAGGATGCTCCAAAAGAGAACGCGGCAAGCGCACCCAGCAAAAGAAATATGCGGACAAGATTCATTGAAGAAATGATAGTAATTTAGAGGAGAGAGGAGAGACGAGAGACGAGTGACGAGAGACGAGTGACGAGAGACGAGTGACTAGAGACGAGAGACGAGTGACTAGAGACGAGAGACGAAAGAAGGCTACATCCTAAACGCGTAGCGTGAAGGATCTAGTTAAGTTAGCACTGAGCAGAACTTAGTAAGATGAAATAAAGCAAAGAAGCCCTCGCGGAGGCGAGGGGCTTTACACACATTCTTTACTAATCCTTACCCTTGCGGGGCGGCGGCTTTTTTGCTCAGGACCTTGATTTCCTGAATAAAGGAGAGGTCGAGCGAGAATTTTTCTTCCTTGCCGTTTTCCTGGATTTCAACCATTGACGGGGATTTTGCCAAATGCAGCGCATGCACGTAGAACATCTTTTCTTCGGGCTTTGCGTTTCGCTTGGTCTTGTCCATGATTTTTGCGGCAAGCGGAGTACCCACGGTCTTTGCGTATCGGAGGACTTTCACCAAGTCGAAGGTGCTCAGTTTCTGATAAACGCTACCGTACTTGGTAGAATCCATCGTCGCCTGGGCAGACGCTTCGTCGGCTTCATCGCGCAAATCGTAGTCAATCTTCTTTGCATCGGGCCATGCAATCGAAAATTCGGCTTTCCATTCGTCAAGTGAAGCCGGAACGCGGTTTTCCGTCGATTCGCCCACATACGGGAAGAAGCCATAGTTTTCAAGGATTTCAAACGCACGAGCTTCCCTTTCGGGATTCAAGATAAAGCCGTAACCCGGAATGAATTCTTCGGTACATTCCATGAACTGCGGGAATCGCGAAAGTTCACCCAGCACATCCGTGCTTTCGACCTTGAGGAGTCGGGCAGTGCGGACTTTAGCACCGTAGAACGAAGCGTTCCATTCGGCAAGCGTAGAAGAAACGTTCTCTGGCGGCTTGAGCCAGTTGCGAAGATTTTCCACTTCGGACTCGGGGAATCCGCACTTGAGGCCCGCCACGTAAGTATCCTTATCGAGCGTGAAGCAAAGGAACGTTTCGTCGTTCTTGACTTTTGCAAGGCATGCGAGGGAATAAAGCACTCGCGGAGCCATGCCCGTCGAAACGACCAAGTCAAAGTTCGGGAGCGCGGTGAGGTTCGCTTCGGGAATCGACGCAATCGATGTCGCAAGCCAATCCTTGCCCGATGAACTCAGAACTACCGCAGTAACCTTCCCTTGCGCCATGCGGAAATCAACAAGGCCCAAAAGCCAAAGCTCGCAAAGTGGACGCGGCAAAAATTCCCAAGGCAAAGCCTTGCACTTTTCCTGAACGCGGTAAGACGGGTCCATCACCCAAAAAAGAAGTGCAGCATCCGTCGCCGAAAGCCCTTCGCCCAAGCGGTTCAGCAAGCGGGCACAAAGATTGCGGTCTCCGTGGAAACGTTCCTTAACCCACCATGAAATCACGTCCTGGTGCAAGCGGAAACCGTTTTTATGAATAAAATCAATCGCCGATGCAGAAGGGAGCAAGAACGTATTTTCACGTTCAAGCCAGCCGTTCTGTACAAGGAAACTGAAGATAAGAGCGATTTCGTGTTCGCACGCCTTTTCGGACACATGACGGGCTGAAACAAACGATTCCGCACAAACTTGACGGCCACGACGATGCAGCGTTCCATTGCTATTGACGCGAAGTTGCTTTTTCTTGGCGTTCGCAAGTACGACGCAAATATGCCAATCCAAGAGGTTCTGGTAGGAAATCAATGGCGACGTCGTATCGATTTCGCCTTCCGGCTTGACCTCAAAACAATCGACGAAATCGCTAAAGCCTATGTAAATGGGTGTTCCGCCCACAAAGGAACGGTAAATGACATATTCGCGGCACATCGAAAGCAAGAACATCTGGAGTTCGCGGTTCTTGCTCACAGGAACCGACAGTCGAAGTTCGTTAAAGGCAAGCCCCCTGGAGCCGCTATTGTAAATCAAATTCAAGCAGCGACGCTGCCACATTTCCATCTTGGCAAACAAGCCCGCCACGCGATTTTTATCAGAATAAAAAGACTGCGTTTCGGACTGGATGAGAGCGTTATTCAAAAGACCCTTTTTGCCGAACGCCTTGGCATGGGCGTTACGAAGCAAGGGTTTGGACATACCATCAAAAAAAGAACTTAAATCAAACATTATGCACCTTAAAACAGGATGCCAAATATAATAAAAAATAGGCTGTTAGTTAAGGGGCTACACACGCGAACAGGTACGAGATAGACGAAAGAACGCTGCTACGCAGCTACAGACAACAAATGCGTAAGGCGAATGTTGCAGGGTAGCTCGCTGACCTATAACTGAGCCAAGCATTTGGTACTTGTACAAAGACGAGAGAAATGAGTAAAGAAGTGCTAGTCATGAGGTCGGGTTCCGCCCTTTGGGGTCGCTACGCTTTGAGGTATGGGGAAAAAGTCGTCTAGGAAAGTCACTACTGATAGTAATCTTTCGTGGCGGCGGCGATTTCGCAACGGAGAATAGGATATTTTATCTTTCTTGAAATATTAAATGGTCGATCCATCGCCTTACGAGCCGATTTCATATCAAGACAAGGGATATCTATAGTTATGGTTTGGCCCTTTTGTATTTTTGTAATATGGATGCCGCCCACCTCCCGACCAACAATCATTTTGATATTGATGCGATACGCTCACATGCAAACCCATCGAGTATGCATACAAAATTTCACCTTGACATTTACTTCCTGCAAATTAGAATGTTTGAAAACAGAAAATAAATACCACAAAAAATATGAGCGTATTTTTCATATTTCAGATCAGACGCATTTTAAGATTATATAAAAAATTCGTTAAAACATCCAACGGATGCAATGTTCCGGGCGTAGCAAAATTATTGCGATGGACGCCATGTTCCAAAGACAATAAAGTACAAGATAAAGATTTTCAGTTGTTGGATTTGCTAAGGTAAATCGAACAAAGTCAACGGCAAATGCGATTAGTAGCGGAATGAAAGCGATGGGGAATATTTTATTGATTTAAAAAATTCAATAAAAAAATCAAAACGTTTAAACACAACGTATAGCTTGATGGAGAAATATCAAATAAATTAAAACCGCGCAAAAAAAACATAACAAAACTGGCCGCCCCGCGAAGGAGCGACCGTTTTAAAGGTTACAGGTCTTAGGTTGTAGGTTTTAGGGTTTTAATCATTTGCTTCGCAAATCTTTAATTGGCGGCTCAGCCACGATTATTCACCTAATACCTATTACCTGTCGCCTAACACCTATTAGTTACCGCGTTCGAAGCGGATGAAGTTCACGACCTTCAAGCTGGTAAGGCCGAGCTGCTTTGCAACGACTTCCTGGAGGTAGTCCTTGACAGAGAGCTTCTTCGGGTTCTTTTCAGACATGAA
>JAEEGJ010005512.1_pt1 | contig 39658 bp, 35 predicted proteins | sample 8958761 | NCBI WGS metagenome assembly JAEEGJ01 (sample SAMN16246546, study PRJNA631951) | gut metagenome | biome: gut microbiome; feature: rumen; material: RS-attached | host: Bos | place: Iran: Karaj | collected 2018-10 | reverse complement strand
TTCAATCAGGGAGGCCAGCGCTACGACGCGATCAAGCACATTGATTACTTGATTGATATGATCAAGGATGCTTCGAGCGTACCTTTTTCGGACAAGTGCTCAATCGAGAGGACAGAGACAGTCAACTCGCTCCAGATATTGAAGAACAACCTGCCTGGAGCCGTAGCCCAGTCTAACGACATCGTAGCTCGTGCTCAGGACATCATCAGCACGGCTCGCGAGAAGAATAAGAAGATCATTGACGACGCCAACCGCATGTATGCTATGAAGGTCAATGACCACGAGATCACCAAGGGAGCTAGAGAAGAAGCTGCCAAGATCATCGCCAACGCAGAGGCACAGGCTGAAGATCTCCGCAAGAACGCTCACCTCTATGTCAAGCAGCTCTTAGAGAACGTTAACGGAACTTTGAGCGAGAACATCGCAAAGATCCAGACAAATCTTACAGAGATCGAATCAGCGCTCTCAGACAGCCAGTAAGGTCTTTTAAAGAACTGATCACTACTGACGGCCGCAAATTCTGCGACCGTCTGTTTATAAGAACAGGGGGTAAATCATGATCCTCGGAGTAGAGATAGAAAACTTTGATGTCTTTGATAAGGACCTCGCAGGCATCCTCATTGAAGAGAGCATCATAAGTGCAAGAGAGCGGGCATCCGGAACGAAAACGGCCATACACAACAGGCTGAGGAACCTGGATGCCCTTGTCGGCAGAAACAATACCGGAAAGACCAGCTTCATGGGCTGTCTGTCATTCCTTCAGGATGTGGTTACAGACGGCTGCGCCGAAGCTTCCATCAGCAAGGGAAGACCCGGTTTTGCGAACATGTCCCCGGATATTTCCAAGCCTTCCGTCTTCAGGGTCTTTTTCAAGCTCGAAAACAGCGAGACCCGCAAGCCGAAGTATGTCCAGTATGAGATCGGAATCGCCACAAACAAGTACAAGAGCCCTTATATATGTTTTGAGAAGGTTCTTACGGGTGTCGATGACGGCAATGAAGTTAAGATCGTTACGATCCTCGATATCAAAGAGGGAAAGGGAACGATCGCTCTCCCCGGTACTTTGAACGGCGAAATGGGCGAGGTAATCTTAGATGACGAGCATCTGCCTGCCATAAGCCTTTACGGCAAGCTCACCAAATACAAGGATTTCGTGGAACTCTTCAAAGAGATCAGAAGCTGGTTCTTCTGCAGCTTCTCGTCTGAGGAACAGAGTTCGTATTTCAATGAGGGCGGAGCACCCGGCGGACACAAGCACTTAAACAGCATGGGTTCGAACGTCGGCAACGTTCTTGAATACATGAAGATGCGTGACGAAGAAGAATATGAGCGCATAGTATCCGAGATCAAGGCAAAGATACCTTCGATGAAGCACAAGAAGAATCTTCCTGAGGTCTTACGGGAGAGCCCTGATAAGCTGTTCCTTTATCTGCTCCTTTTAAGAGACGGAGCGCCGCGTTCGACGATCTTCATCGAGACTCCGGACAAGGATCTTTATCATGACATGGTAGATGTCCTGGCAGACGAGATGAGAGCCTACACGCTCAAGAACTGCTACTGCCAGATAATCTTTTCGACGCACAATCCGTACATAATCGAGACTTTGTCTCCTAAGGAAGTATGGATCTTTGAGAGGACGTTCAAGAAGGAATCCGGCGATGTCAGTATCAGATGCGCCGGTGACGATCCGCTTGTATGCGAGATGTTCAAGCAGGGAGTCGGAATGGGCGCGATATGGTACGCGGGACATTTGGATACTGATTCTGATAATGACGGTAATAACTGATGCTGATCGAAATACTATCTGAAGATAAATCGGGTGCGGTTGTCGTAGAACGTTCCGTTGAGAGGATCTGCGACGCACAGGGCACCAAAGCGACGGTCAATGTAAGACCTCACCGCGGATGCGGAAGCCTTCCGAAAGACCCTGAATCCAAGCCTCCGAAATTCGCAAGTTCCTTGCTGGATCTTCTTCCCGCAAAGCTGCGCGCATACAACAGCGTATACAGAGGGACCGAACTGATCCTGATAATCACAATGGACTCGGACAACAACGATCCTGAGGCACTGAGGAAAGAGATCTACGAGGCAGCAAGACAGTACGCGCCTGACATAAGGAGCGTTGTCGGATTGAGCACCGAAGAGGTTGAAGCGTGGATGCTCGGAGACAGGGAAGCCGTGCTGGATGCATATCCCAACAGTGACAGAAGCGTTCTTGATGCATATGAGCAGGACTCCGTCTGCGGAACATGGGAAGTTCTTTGCCGCGCGATAAGCGAGAACGCCGACAAGCTCATCGAGATAGGTTATCCCGCCATCGGACCTTACAAGGCCAGATGGGCTGATGAGATCTCCAAATACATGGTTCCCGAGCACAATATCTCACCGAGCTTCAATACGTTTAAGATGGCCCTGATTACGGCTCTTAAGAATCCCGTTCCGATCTACAGGAAACGCAGCTTCTGATGGGCAGGCACATCTATGTTCACAACCCGTTCTGTGTCCGCAAGTGTCCGTACTGCGACTTTTATTCGGTAACGGACAGGTCTTCCGCTGAAGATTATTACGCCGCTGCCGTTCTTGAGGCACGCTTCTGGGCAGAGCACGACAGGAAATCCGGCAGCTTCGCTGACAGCGGTCCTGATACCGTTTATTTCGGAGGCGGCACGCCTTCATGCGTTCCCGAAAAGCTTATCTGCGGACTTCTTGAAGAGATCATCGGTTCATTCGGGATCGGTTCTGATGCAGAGATAACATTGGAAGTTAATCCTGCTTCTTTTACTCTTGAGAAGGGAAGAGCTTATCTCGAAAGCGGCTTCAACCGTTTGTCCATGGGCATACAGTCGCTTGACGACAACGTTTTGCAAACCCTCGGCAGACTTCACGATTCCAAAGGTGCGATGAAAGCTTTGGATTCGGCCTTCGATGCAGGGTTTTCCAATATATCCGCGGATTTCATTACGGGAGTTCCCGGCCAGAGTGTGGAAAAGATCCTTTTCGATCTTCAAAAAGTAGTGGACAAAGGCATAAAGCATATAAGCACCTATTCGCTCATGATCGAAGAGGGCACGCCTTTTTATTCAAGATATAAGGACAATATCGAAGAACTTGTCCCGCCTGAGACCGAACGTAAGATGTATCACGCGGTCAGGGGTTTTCTCGCGCAACACGGGATAATGCCTTATGAGATATCCAACAGCAGCGTTCCGGGATATGAGAGCCGGCACAACACGGCCTACTGGGACGGCGCGGATTATTACGCCATCGGAGCAGGCGCGCATGGATATTTGAATTCCGTCAGGTTCGGTCATTACGATGATGTCGGTTCATATATAGCTTCTGTAACTAAACTCACGGATGGTGGCGTTGCGGCATTCCTGGGCATCAAAGGTGATCTTAAGGATTCCGTTGATGGCTTTCTTTATTGCGAAGAGAGGCTGACTGAAGATGCAAAGATGAGGGAATATCCTTTCTTAAAACTCCGCACGACAAAGGGGATAGATACCGCTGAGTTTGAAAAGCGTTTTGGAAAGAGATTTGAAGAAGTATATAAAGAAGAACTTCTCAGTAATGTCAAAAAGGGATTGCTGAAGACCGAAGGTCAAAGGATCTTTTTGACCGAGAGGGGTCTGGACTTAGCCAATCAGGTCATGGAAGATTTCCTCTGATTCCACGAATCCTTCCACTTTTTAGCTGAATCATGGAAGGTTTTGTGGAATGAACTCACTTTGAAGGCCGAAAATACAATGTTTTAGGGCTGTTTGCGTTTCACTATATTCTGCCTCACATTTTCATTTGACTATTTTTGACATTAAGAGTATATTGATGTTGGCACTCGAACGGGTTGAGTGCTAATCAGACGAAAGGAGCGGTCCCGAGATGGAGCTTGATGATCGTAAAAAGAGAGTCCTGCAGGCAATAGTTGACGATTATGTCGCCACGAATGAGCCCGTCGGTTCGAAGTCGCTTATCGAGCGTCACGACTTCCGGGTCAGCTCCGCTACGCTGAGGAACGACATGGCCGAACTTGAGAGACTCGGCTTTATCGAGAAGCCCCACACTTCAGCAGGACGTATTCCTTCCGACCGCGGATACCGTGAGTACGTTGATTCGCTGATGAAGATAGATACCCTGACCGAGAAAGAGCAGGAAGAGATCGAGTCACGTATACAGGGCAGCGTTGATGAGGCGGCTGATCTTATCAAGAGCGCTACGCATACATTATCCGAGACTACCGGATTGATCTCTCTGTCAATGAGTCCGAGACTCCGCAAGAGTTTCCTCAAGCAGATCAAGATCCTTATGATCGAGCCCGGCAAGGCGCTCGTAGTTCTCGTGCTTTCCGCAGGTGTAGTTAAGGATAAGGTCGTAAGGATCCCTAATTTCCTTACAGACGAACAGATGATTAAGATCTCAGGCGCCATTGAGAAGAATCTCACCGGTAAGCCTTTGGACGAGATAACCCTTGTAACCGTTGAGACTGCGGCTAAGGATACAGAGATACCTTCCGCGCTCTTAAGACAGGTCCTTTATGAGGCATATACGGCGATCAAGCAGGCTGACCAGCTGAGCATCTATCTCGAAGGCGAGCACAAGATGCTTGCATATCCGGATTTCAGTTCGCTGGGCAGGGCAAGAGACCTTTTGGGAACGCTTTCGGATTCCGGAATGGTCGCAGGCTATGTCAACGAGATGGAGAACCAGGCTGTAAACAGCGGCAGGAAGGATGCCTTCATGATAAGGATCGGTCAGGAGATCGCGCTCGAAGGACTTGATGACTGCAGCTTCATAACTGCAACCTACAACATGGGTGATACGGTGTCAGGCAACATCGGTGTCATCGGACCTAAGAGAATGGATTATTCCAAGGTCATATCCAAGATGGATTTCGTAAAGAAGAAACTCAACGAAGAGCTCAAGAAGCTCACTTGAATATAGAGATAATAAATTGAAAGGATAAACAGAATGGAAGAAAACAAGGATGAAGAGATAGTTTTCGGGCAGGATGAAGAGACTGCCAAGGAAGTAGCAGAAGAGACTGAAAAGAAGCCTTCCGACGCCGAGAACGAAGAAGAGACGATCGAGGAAGAACCCATCGAAGAAGTCTTGGAAGACGATGAAGACGACGAGGAAGAAGAGGAAGCATCCGGCGAAGACAGGAGCGATGAGCTTGAGAAGCGTTACATGAGCCTGTATGCGGAATACGACAATTACAGGAAGCGCACGCAGAAGGAGAAAGAGAACCTTTATGCCGATGCGGTAGCGGATGTTACAACGGAATTCCTGACGGTCCTCGACAATATCGACAGAGCAGTCGCAAACGCAAAAGGCGCTGACGAGAACTCAATAGATAAAGTCATCGAAGGCATAGAGCTCTTAGGAAGACAGGCGGGAGACGTTCTGACCAAGATCGGGGTGGAAGAAATTAAGACCGAGCGAGGTGAGAAATTCGATCCCAACATCCACGAAGCGGTAATGCACGTTGAGGATGAAGACCTGGGAGAACAGGAAATAGCCATGGTATTTTCGAAGGGCTATATGTACAAGGGAAAAGTGATCAGGCACGTAGTTGTTCAGGTCGCCAACTGATAAGAAATAAAACACAAAGGAGAATAACAATGGATTTAATCAAGTCAAGCTTAGTCCCTACAGTAATCGAGACGACCGGCCGCGGCGAGCGTGCCTACGACATTTATTCGAGACTCCTTAAGGAGAGGATCGTAATCCTTTCCGAAGAGGTCAATCCCGTAACTGCAAGCCTCATCACGGCACAGCTCCTCTTCCTTGAGGCAGAGGATCCGGAGAAGGATATCCAGTTCTACATCAACAGCCCGGGAGGATCAGTCTCCGACGGTCTCATGATCTATGACACAATGAGGCTCATCAAGCCTGACGTTCAGACGATCTGCATGGGTATGGCAGCTTCAATGGGTTCCGTTCTCCTTTCCGCAGGTACAAAGGGCAAGAGATGCATCCTGCCTAACGCAGAGGTCATGATCCACCAGCCTTTGGGCGGTGCCCAGGGTCAGGCTACCGAGATCCTTATCGCTGCGGATCACATTAAGGATACAAGAAAGCGTCTCAACCAGATCCTCGCAGACAACTGCGGCAAGGACATCGAGACACTGATGAAAGATACAGACAGAGATCACTGGATGACCGCTCAGGAAGCTCTTGAATACGGCATCGTTGATAAGATTCTTGAGAGCAAGAAAGCTTGAATAAGGGAGGATAAATAAAATGGCAAAAGTAATTGGTATCGACCTCGGCACGACAAATTCGTGCGTAGCGGTTATGGAAGGTTCGGAGACGGTAGTAATACCTAATCCCGAAGGCAACAGAACCACACCTTCAGTAGTCGGTTTCACAAAGACAGGCGAACGTCTTATCGGCCAGGTTGCTAAGAGACAGGCTGTTACAAATCCTGAGAGAACTATCTCATCCATCAAGCGTGAGATGGGTTCCGACTACAAGGTAATCATTGACGAGAAGCAGTACACACCTCAGGAGATCTCCGCAATGATCCTCGCAAAGCTCAAGAGCGATGCTGAGGCTTATCTCGGATCTCCCGTCACACAGGCAGTAATCACTGTTCCTGCATACTTCACGGACTCACAGCGTCAGGCTACAAAGGACGCAGGCCGTATCGCAGGTCTTGAGGTTTTGAGAATCATCAACGAGCCTACTGCAGCATCTCTTGCATATGGTCTCGATAAGGAGACAGACCAGAAGATCCTCGTTTTCGACTTGGGCGGCGGTACGTTCGATGTTTCCATCCTTGATATCAGCGACGGAGTTTTCGAGGTTCTTGCAACAGCAGGTAACAACAGACTCGGCGGTGACGACTTCGACAACAAGATCGTCGATTATCTCGTAGATTCCTTCAAGTCCAGCGACGGAGTCGATCTCAGAACAGACCGTATGGCTATGCAGAGGTTGAGAGAAGCAGCTGAGAAGGCTAAGATCGAGCTTTCCGGCGTTACTTCTTCCGCTATCAACCTGCCTTACATCACGGCAGATGCTACAGGCCCTAAGCACCTCGACATCACACTCACAAGAGCTAAGTTCGATGAGCTTACCGCTGACCTCGTACAGAAGACAATGGATCCCGTTAAGCGTGCAATGAGCGATGCTAATGTTACACCTTCCGACATCGACAAGATCCTCCTCGTAGGCGGTTCAACAAGAATCCCCGCAGTTCAGGATGCAGTTAAGAACTATTTCGGCAAGGATCCTTTCAAGGGCATCAACCCTGACGAGTGCGTTGCGATCGGCGCTGCTATCCAGGCTGCAGTTCTTACCGGTGACGTTAAGGGACTCCTTCTCCTCGACGTTACACCTCTGTCTCTCGGTATCGAGACAATGGGCGGTGTCTGCACAAAGATGATCGAACGCAACACAACGATCCCTACAAAGAAGAGCCAGGTATTCTCTACGGCAGCTGACGGCCAGACGCAGGTTGAAGTTCACGTACTCCAGGGCGAGCGTGAGATGGCTGCTTACAACAAGACGTTGGGCAACTTCATCCTCGACGGAATCGCACCCGCACCCAGAGGCGTTCCTCAGATCGAAGTTACATTCGATATCGACGCTAACGGTATCGTTAACGTAAGCGCTAAGGATAAGGGCACCGGCAGAGAGCAGAAGATCACGATCCAGTCTTCTTCCAACATGAGCGAGGAAGATATCCAGAAGGCAGTTAAGGAAGCCGAGATGCATGCGGCTGAAGATAAGGCCAACAAGGAGAAGGTCGAGGTCAAGAACCAGGCTGAGTCAGCTTGCTATCAGGCTGAGAAGACAATGAAGGATGCAGGCGACAAGCTCTCCGATTCCGACAAGCAGCCCGTAAACGACGCAATCGCAAAGCTCAAGGACTCCATTGCCAAGGACGACACCGAGGCTATGAAGAAAGATACTGAAGATCTTACCCAGGCTATCTACAAGCTCTCCGAGAAGCTCTATCAGGCAGCAGGCGGAGCAGCAGGTGCCGCAGGTCCTCAGGGACAGCCCGGACCTCAGGATTACGCGGGTTACGGCGATGCAGGTGCACAGGGCGCATCTGAAGGTCCTAAGGACGCAGGCGGAGATTTCTGATCTGACTTAAAGATTTGATATGGTCCGGCACTTCCGGTTTTCGGATGTGCCGGATATATCTGTATAAAGAACGCGAAAACAAGAACGGAGGGATTCCTCTTTGCCTAGAGATTATTATGAGGTCTTGGGAGTTAACAAAGGCGCTTCCGATGACGAGATAAAGAAGGCTTTCAGACAGCAGGCCAAAAAGTATCATCCGGACTTACATCCGGGTGACAAGGAAGCTGAGGCCAAATTCAAGGAGATCAACGAAGCATATTCGATCCTGTCTGACCCTGACAAGAAATCCAAATACGACCAGTTCGGTCACGCAGGCGTAGATCCGAACGGTTTCGGAGGCGCCGGCGGTTACGGCGCTTACGACGTTGACTTAGGCGACCTGTTCAGCAGCATCTTCGGATTCGGAGGAGGCGGCGGCTCACGCAGAAAGAACGGACCTTCAAAAGGATCCGATCTCAAATACCGCATGTCTCTTGAATTCATGGAGGCGGCTTTCGGCGTTGAGAGGGATATCCAGATAACCAAAGAAGATCTGTGTAAGGCATGCGGCGGTTCAGGCGCACAGCCCGGAACGACTCCGGAGACATGTCCCACATGCCGCGGCGCAGGACGCGTTCAGCAGCAGACACAGACGCTTTTCGGCATGACAATGGTAACCAAGACCTGCCCTACGTGCAGCGGCAGGGGAACGGTCATCAAGGTTCCCTGCTCACAGTGCAGGGGCAGAGGCAGGCTCAAGACAGCGAAGACTCTTCACATCAAGGTGCCCGCAGGCGTGGATACAGGCGATCTCCTTCCTTTGAGAGGCGAGGGTGAGCCCGGAACCAACGGCGGTTCTTACGGTGATCTCTACATTGAGTTCCGCGTAAAGAATCACGACGTATTCAAGCGCGAAGGGCTTAACACTTTCTGCGATGTGCCGATAACATATGCTCAGGCAACTCTCGGAGCAGAGATCGAAGTTCCCACCATTTACGGCAAAGAGAAGTTCATGCTCAAAGAGGGAACACAGCCGGGTGATACCGCTATCCTCAGGGGCCGCGGCATACCCAACAAATCTAATCCGAATATGAAGGGTGATCATACCCTCAAATTCTATATCGAAGTACCTACGGGACTGACGCGCGAGCAGAAGGCTCTCCTTGCTCAGTTCAACAACACGCTGACGGATCGTAACTACACCAAGAGGTCACAGTTCTTCCAGAAGTTCAAGAATCTTTTTAAGTGACAGATATGAGATGGGCTGAAATTACAATCAGGACGACGGAAGAAGCATCTGAAGCTATAAGCGAGATGCTCGCGCAGGCAGGATGTGACGGCATTGCGGTCACGGATCCTTACGAATTCAGGAATACCGTTGAGAACGATCCTTTGAGTTATGCGGATGACGGCATATACAACTCCTACGGAACTGATGTCGTCATCAGGTCTTATTTTGCCGAGCTCGATGACGGGTTCGTCAGAATGGGCGCCAAAAACGAGGAGTTCTTCAATCCTGACGGCATCGGTACCATCTACGGCAATATCTCGGGCAAGACCATGAAGACCGAGGATGCTGTTGAGTTCATCAAGTCCAGGATCGACGACATCGGCCGGTATCTTCCCATAGGCAAGGGCTTTGAAGGCCTTAAGTACGTCAAGGATGAAGACTGGGCGAACAACTGGAAGAAATACTACAAGGAATTCAAGATCTCGGACAGGGTGGCGATCTGCCCCTCGTGGCTCGATCCGGATTCCATCGAGGCTGAGCATAAGATCATATTGGATCCGGGCTCGGCGTTCGGAACGGGAACTCATGAGACAACATCGATGTGCGCCAAGCTTATTGACAAGTACATGGGCAAGGACGGCACGGTCCTTGATCTCGGCACGGGTTCGGGCATTCTCGCCATAATCGCGAAAAAACTCGGAAGCGGCATTACCGAGGCAATAGATATCGACAAGCTCGCGGTTGATGTGGCAACGGATAACTGCAGGACCAACGGGTGCGATGACATAGACTGCCATACGGGCGAACTCAAGGACGCTAAGAGAAGTGACTATGATCTTATCGTCGCAAATATCATCGCAGACATCATTGCCGATCTCGCATGTGACATTCCCTCAAGGCTCGCCAAAGACGGACTGTTCATTTGCTCGGGAATCATCAACACCAAGAAGGAAAAGGTCGAGAAAGCCATTTCTGAAGCAGGCATGAAGATAATCGAGTCCAGGACCGACAATGACTGGATGGCATACGTCTGCCAAATTGGATAGAGCCTGTCACTTAACAAATTCACCAAATTAATTTCGCATAATGTTACCTTTTGTTCGTGGCAAAGGGTTGTTCAGTCTGTCAAAATTTAATTGTTTCAGATTGGGGTCTGGGACGAGAGGTTAATGAGAGCAGGACATATCCGATGAAAAGAGTTCTTTCAATTGCGGACTCAATTGAGAATACCATTTACAGCGTTCAGCGCTGTGTTGATACTTTCAATGACTACAATGTTGAACCCGTTCTTGCCGTACCCGAATTTACGGACGGTGACAGGAGCGAACGTGCGGATATTGGCCAGGTCCTCGACTATTGTTTCAAGCAGGACGTAAAGCTCAACGCAATTTTCATCGGCATGATAAGGGATGCAGAAGCGGTCAGGAATGTCGCTTCTAAACTCATGGAGCACGATCACCCCGCAGTGGTCGCAGAACCTCTCGTAATCTCACCTGACGGAAAGATACTTGTGTCACGCGCGACTTACGATGCAGTCGTCGGTTCGCTGATGGACAATATCCATTTCCTGATCCTCAATATCTACGAAGCGGAACTTTTCTCGGGCATCGAGTGTCATGGCCCTGCGGACGCGAGGCGTGCGGCAGAGGCGGTCTGTGAGAAGTACCACTGTGTCGTTTTCGTCGGCGGATGCAAGAAGACCGGCGGAAGAGATCTTTTCGCGATGGGCGGAAAGGTAAAGTGGTATGAAGGTGCCGCTTCCGGTCTTGGCGCAAGCAAGAAGCTGTTTGCAGCGGCAGTGGCCTGCGAGCTCGCTTCCGAAAAGCCGATTCAGGACGCCGTAACCTCAGCAAGATTCTATTGCGGCATCACCACCGGAACCGAAGATCACGTTGATCATTCATTCGAATACGTTACAGCGAAGCCGGAAGTCAGCAGGACGGAATTCCGTCCGACGTTCACGCAGACCGCAGCCGAAAAGCCTGTTGCTGCTGAGCAGCCTGCCGTTCAGTCTCCTGTAGTACAGCAGCCGGCTTCTCAGCAACCGGTCATTCAGCAGCCCGCAGTTCAGCAGCCTGAAGTACGCCGTTCTCCGTTTGCGAAGTTTGAGCAGAAGGCAGAACCGAAGGTCGAGCCGCAGGTTGAACAGAAGATTGAACCGAAGGTCGAGCCTAAGATCGAGCAGATGGCTGAATTGAAGACGGAAGATGCTGATTCGCACGTTATTGCACCTGTCAGTTCTCTCGTCTCGCCTGCAAAGAGCATCAGAGACGCGGCAAGGAACCTCGAACCGATGCCAAGCCGCATCAAGTTCGGCAGCGGCATAAGCATTCCGAGCGACGGCATACTCGCAAGGGAATTGGCAAAATCCAGGTCACTTACGGCTGTCACCAGCGGTATAGAGGCTCCCGAGGAGGAAGAACCCGCAAAGACCGGGGATTCCGTGATAGAAGACATGCGCGAGAAGCTCCGCAAGCTTTCGGAGATGTGATTATCGGCCTGCGTGCAAACAAATCAACAAATACGGCGTACCTATAAGAAGCGATTGGTTTTCTTATAGGTACTTTTCATTTGTTTGGCAAAATTGTGGCTTAACTTGTTTAATCATGGCATTAGCTTTATAATTACGCGTGTTTTAATAAATTAAGGAGAATAGCCGATGAGATTTTCCGCGCAGAAGGGTACAAAGGACATATTGCCTGCCGATATTTACAAGTGGCACCAGGCAGAGAGAACATTTGCCGGAGTTTGCCATGCCTTCGGATATGAGGAGATCAGGATCCCCACATTTGAGCAGACCGATCTGTTCGCAAGGGGCGTAGGCGATACCACGGACGTCGTTACGAAGGAGATGTACACCTTCAACGATAAGGGCGGCAGAAGCATCACTTTGAGACCTGAGGGTACTGCGGGCGTTGTAAGAAGCTATATCGAGAACGGTATGGCATCGCTTCCTTCTCCTGTCAGGATGTTCTATAACATCACGGCTTTCAGATATGAGAATGTTCAGAAGGGCAGAATGCGTGAGTTCCACCAGTTCGGCCTTGAGGCTTTCGGAAGCGAAGGTCCGGCTATCGATGCCGAGATCATCAGCATCGTTGACGTCTTCTTCAAGAAGGTCGGCCTTAAGAACATCAAGCTCTGCATCAATTCGATCGGATGCCCCGCATGCCGCAACAAGTATAACGAGATACTTAAGGATTACTTCAGACCTCACGTTGCCAACATGTGCGAAGACTGCCGCAACAGATTCGAGAAGAACCCTCTTAGAATGATCGACTGCAAGATCGACGGCGGCAAGGAAGTAGTACAGAACGCTCCGAGGCTTCTCGATTATCTCTGCGATGACTGCAAGGCTCATTTTGAAGGCCTTAAGAGCAGGCTCGACGCGATCGGCATCAAATATGAGATAGATCCCAACATCGTAAGAGGTTTGGATTACTATACGAGAACGGTTTTCGAGTTCATATCCGAGAACGTCGGAACGCAGGGCACCATCTGCGCCGGCGGCAGATATGACGGTCTTGTTGAGAACTGTGGCGGCGCTCCCACTCCGGGTATCGGATTTGCCATGGGCGGCGAGAGACTTCTTCTTGAAGCTGAAGCACAGGGTATCGATTTCGAAAAGAACAACAGCGTAAAGATCTATCTCGCAGGCATGAGCGAAGCTGCGGGCGCGAAGATCGCCAAGCTGTGCTATGACTTAAGGCTTGAGGGAATCGGATGTGAGACTGATCTCATGAACAGGTCCTTCAAGGCACAGATGAAATATGCCGGCAAGTCGGGCATTCCGTTCCTCGCCGTTATCGGTGATGACGAGCTCGCAAGCGGCGAAGTCAAGGTCAAGGATATGGCAAGCGGCGAAGAGACGCCTGTCAAACTTGATGATTTGGTTATATACTGCCGTGACAATATTGTCTGAGGCAAAACGATATACGTTCGGAGGTAAATGATGCAGTCCCGCACACATACATGTGGAGAATTGAGAATAGGCGACGCCGGCAAGCAGGTAATGCTTTCGGGTTGGCTTGAGAATTTCCGTGAGGTCGGAGCAGAACTCGGATTCGTCGTAATCCGTGACTTCTACGGAACAACCCAGCTGGTCATAGAGACAGCTGAAATGATGAAGACTTTCAAGGCCATAACCAAGGAGTCTACGATCCAGGTTACCGGCACCGTAAGAGAGAGGAGTTCCAAGAACCCCAAGCTTGATACAGGCGATATCGAGGTAGTTCCCGAGAAGGTAACCGTATTGGGCCGCTGCCGTTATAACGAGCTTCCTTTTGAGATCAATCACAGCCGTGACGTTGATGAGGCTGTCAGACTCAAATACAGATATCTCGACTTGAGGAACCCTGAGGTCAAGAAGAACCTCATCCTCAGAAGCAACGTAATTGCGGCTCTGAGAAACTCCATGATCGAGCACGGCTTCATGGAGATCACGACGCCTATCCTTACCGTATCTTCACCTGAAGGCGCAAGAGACTATCTCGTACCCGCACGTAAGCATCCGGGCAAGTTCTATGCGCTTCCCCAGGCTCCCCAGCAGTTCAAGCAGCTCCTGATGGTATCCGGCATCGACAGATACTTCCAGATAGCTCCCTGCTTCAGAGACGAGGACGCAAGAGGCGACAGGTGCCCCGGTGAGTTCTATCAGCTTGATATGGAGATGGCTTTCGCAAGCCAGGATGACGTTTTCGAGATCATCGAGGACGTTCTCCCGCCCGTTTTCGCTAAGTACGGCAAATACGACAGGGCATCGGGTTCTCCTTTCGTAAGGATCCCGTTCCGTGAGGCAATGGAGAAGTACGGTTCAGATAAGCCCGATCTCCGTATCGACCTTACGGTTACCGACGTAACGGATCTTCTCCGCACGGAAGAGTTTGCACCTTTCACAGACGGTGTTATCAAGGCTGTCGTCATTTCAGATTTCCACGAGAGCCGCAAGTTCATCGACAAGCTCATGGCTGATGTTGAGATCCAGTCCGGCAACAAGGGATACTGGTTCAGGATGGACGAGAACTCCGAGATAGTCGGAGGCATCTCCAAGTTCGTAGTACCCAAGAAGGACGAAGTTGTTAATGCTTTGGGCCTTAAGCCTGATACTCTTGTCGTTCTTTCAGCAGGCACAAAAACAGCCGCACAGAAGACTGCAGGCGTTCTTGTAAAGACATTCGGTGCTGCCGTTCCGGGCCACATGGACAAAGAACAGTACGCATTCTGCTGGATCGTTGATTTCCCTATGTACGAGATCGGCGAGGAGTCCGGCGAGCTTGAGTTCTGCCATAACCCGTTCTCAATGCCTTCCGGCGGACTTGATGTCCTTCTTAAGGCAGAGAAAGGCGAGATCGATCCTCTTTCGATCATGGCAGACCAGTATGACCTCGTAGTTAACGGAATCGAACTCTCATCGGGCGCTGTACGTAACCATGATCCCGAGATCATGATCAAGGCTTTCGAGCTTGTAAGACTCGGTGAAGAGGACGTTAAGGCCAAGTTCCCGGCTATGTACAACGCTTTCTGCTACGGTGCTCCGCCGCACGCGGGAATCGCTCCCGGTGTTGACCGTATGGTAATGCTCCTGTCGGGTGAAGAGACGATCAGGGAAGTCATTCCTTTCCCGATGAACAAGAATGCCCAGGATGTCATGATGGATGCTCCGGGTTATGTTACCGAAAAGCAGCTCAAAGAGCTTTCGATCAAGATAGACATAGAACCAACCGAGGCTAACCAGCCTGAATAATCAAAATCAAGGTGGCAAATGAAAAAAATCGATGAGAACAATCTGTCCGTAACTGAGGACACAGAGACAAAAGAACTTACAGAGCTTTCAGCTGACGAGGAGATGGCGGCAACCTCTGATGATGCCATGATCTCTGCCGAGACAGCTTCTGCCGAACTCGAAGAGAAGACTGAAGAGACTGCAGAAGAAGCTGTCGATCCCGAGGAATTGGCTAAGGCTTTGCGTGAGAAGAAGACTAAAAAGAAGAAGGTCGCATCTGAAGCTATGGACTGGCTCAGGACGATCTGCATCGGCATTATCGCGGGTGTTCTTCTTGTTGTTTTCGTAATTCAGAGAGACAACGTTTACGGTGATTCCATGAACCCTACTCTTGAGTCCGGCGATGTTCTTTTCACTCAGAAGATCTCGACTTATTTCAAGAGTTACAACAGGGGAGACATCGTCGTACTGGACGGCTCCAACATGGAAGGTTATTCCAAGAGCGAATACCTGATAAAGCGCATCATCGGCCTTCCCGGCGAGACAGTAAAGATCGCGGACGGCAACGTCTACATCAAGCCGATGGGACAAAAAGATTATTTCGTCCTTCAGGAGAATTACCTCGCAGAAGGCGTTAAGACTACCATGATGGATTACGGAACCGCTAAAGGTTATAACGAGATCACGCTTGGCGACAACGAGTATTTCTGTTTGGGAGACAACCGTCCGGTAAGTAACGATTCACGTAATCTCGGACCTTTTACGGCTAACAGGATAGTTGCGGTCGCAGTATTCAGGATCTATCCGTTCAACGCCATAAGATCGTTCTGAGGAGAGAATTGCGGTTTATGTCCGACGAGAGTCAAAAGTACATCAGAAACTTCTGCATCATCGCCCATATCGACCACGGTAAATCAACACTGGCAGACCGTCTGATCGAGCATACCCATGTAAGGGAAAAGCGTGAGATGACCGATCAGATCCTCGATAACATGGATATCGAGAGAGAACGCGGAATCACCATCAAATCCCAGGCTGCAAGACTACCTTACAGGGCGTCTGACGGCAACACATACATGTTCAACCTGATAGACACTCCCGGCCACGTGGACTTCAATTACGAGGTCTCGAGGTCACTTGCGGCATGCGACGGAGCGATACTTGTAGTCGACGCTTCACAGGGCGTTGAGGCTCAGACCCTTGCAAACGTTTATCTTGCGGTTGATGCCAATCTCGAAGTATTGCCTGTCATCAATAAGATCGATCTTCCTTCCGCAAGACCTGAAGAGGTTAGAGCGGAGATCGAAGACGATATCGGTATCGACGCTTCATACGCGCCGCTTATTTCCGCTAAGAGCGATATCAACATAGATGAGGTCCTTGAAGGAATAGTCAAATATCTTCCTTCTCCGGAAGGCGACAGAAACGCGCCTTTCAGGGCACTTGTTTTCGATTCGAAATACGATCCGTACAAGGGCGTCATCGTAAGCGTCCGCGTGCGTGAAGGCACGGTCAAGTCCGGCAGCAGGATCAAGATGATGCATACCGGAAAAGAATTCACCGTTACCGAACTCGGTTATTTCCATCCCGGCGAACTGGTGCCTGCCGACAAGCTCGAAGCAGGCGAGGTAGGTTATATCTGTGCCTCCATAAAGAACGTTGCGGATACCGCGCCCGGCGATACGGTCACGTCAGCCGAAGAGCCTGCGTCAGAGCCGCTTATCGGATACAAGGGGATCCAGCAGATGGTGTTCTGCGGCATCTATCCCGTTGACGGCGCCAGATACGGCGACTTGAAAGATTCATTGGAGAAATTGAGGCTCAACGATGCCGCACTCTCTTTTGACGCCGAGACATCCGCCGCATTGGGCTTTGGCTTCAGATGCGGTTTCTTAGGACTCCTTCACTACGAAGTAATCGAGGAGAGGTTGGAGCGCGAATTCGGGCTCGATCTGATAAGCACTGCGCCCTCAGTTATCTATAAGATCCACATGACGGACGGTTCGGTCATCGACTGTTCGAATCCTACGAACATGCCCGAACCTGACAGGATCGATTTCATGGAAGAGCCTGTCGTTAAGGCGACGATAATGCTTCCTAAGGATTATGTCGGCAACATCATGGAGCTCTGCCAGGAGCGCCGCGGCGAGTATACCGACATGAAATACCTTGACGAGAAGCGCGTCATGCTTCATTACAGGATGCCTCTTAACGAGATAATCTACGATTTCTTCGATGCTCTCAAGAGCCGTACGAGAGGTTACGCTTCGCTGGATTACGAGCCCTGCGGATATCAGAGATCCAAGCTCGTCAAGCTCGATATTCTGCTCAACGGTGACCCCGTGGACGCATTGTCCTTCATCGTGCATGCCGACAAGGCATATGCAAGAGGAAGAAGGATGTGCGAGAAGCTCAAGGAGAACATTCCGAGGCAGCAGTTCGAGATCCCGGTACAGGCCGCCATCGGCGGAAAGATCATTGCAAGAGAGACCATCAAGGCGTACCGCAAGGACGTTACGTCCAAGTGCTACGGCGGTGATATCTCACGTAAGAAGAAGCTGCTCGAAAAGCAGAAGGAAGGTAAGAAGCGCATGAGGCAGGTAGGTTCCGTAGAGGTTCCTCAGGAAGCCTTCATGAGCGTTCTTAAACTTGACGACGAGTAAGGGAAAAATGGTGCGCCTGACAGGACTTGAACCTGCACACCTCGCGGCACCAGAACCTAAATCTGGCGTGTCTGCCAATTTCACCACAGGCGCGTTACGATTGACTATTATAGCAAATCCGAAAGAAAAGTGATGACCAAAGACGCAAAACCTTCAGCCGAACCCGCAAAGCCCGCCCTGAAAAGCGGAAAGCGAGGCATGAGTTCGGCCGCTCTTGCGTTATTTGCGGCTGTTTTCGCGTTCCTTCTCATTTTCGCGGTGTATGCGATATTCGGATATGCGCCTTTCGGCAGCAGGGCGCTTTTGTATTCCGATGCCGACTATCAGTATTTTGACCTGGTGCTTTATTACAAGCGCGTCTTTGCCGGACAGGATTCGTTCTTCTATTCGTTCGGCAAGTCGATGGGCGGCAACAATTACGCTGTTTTCGCTTACTATCTGGCATCGCCCGTAATGCTCCTGTCGCTTCTTTTCAAGGCCGAAGACACCGCGCTGTGCCTGAATGTCATGTCTGCCGTCAAGATCGCTATGGCAGCTGCCACGGCGGCCTACGCGCTTTCAGAGCGCTTCGGTGACAGAGAAGAACCCAGATCCGGTTATGCGGTCCTGATCGCAGTATCCTACGGTCTGTCGCAGTACATGGTCTCCCAGACTTGCAACATGATGTGGCTTGACGGAGCAGTTATGCTTCCTTTGGTCTTATTGGGAACATACAGGGTGGTCAAGGGAAGAAACGGCCTTTTGCTTTGTTTCTCAGTTGCCCTGAGCCTTATCTTCAACTGGTACACGGGAATAATTAACTGCATGTTCTCTGCGTTCTGGCTTTTGTTCGAGATAGCTCTCTGCAAGGCCAAACTGATCAAGAGCGCCCTTCGTTATGCGGCTTACATGATGTCCGGAATACTGACGTCCGGGATAGTCCTGCTGCCCGCGCTGCTCATACTCTCGGACAGGACGCACGGCAGCGGCGGGATTAAAGAACTGCTCATGCCGGGATTCATCGGCAATCCCGCTTCGCTGATCTCGAATTACGCCGCGGGCGTGGTGAGCGTTAAAGGTTATTGTTCTTTGTTTGCGGGAAGTCTCGTGCTTCTGGGAGCCATATTGTTCTTCTTCTCGAAAGCGTTCGAAAAGAGGACCAAAGCAATTGTGGCACTGATGCTTCTGTTCACCCTGATGACTTATGTGTTCAGGCCTCTCGTCACGGTGTTCTCGATCTTCAGAAACGTCGAATCCTACTGGTACAGGTATTCATACACGGGCATATTCCTGCTTAGCTTCATCGCAGCTGCATTCTTCCTTAAGTGCGAAGAGATCAAGCCGCACTTCGTTATACTTTCAGGCTCGTTTTTCGCGCTCTTGTCGGTATTGTTCTCGCTCCTTTTCAAAGAGGAGACGCAGAATATCCTTTACGGCAACAACGTCAAGAACACGATCGGCATCAAGCTGTCGTCGGATATCATTTTCGCGGTGTCGAAAGTGGCTCTGCCGCTTGCTTTTACGCTCGTTTTATTCCTTGTGTTCTTAGACAAGCACGGAGTCGGAAATGCCTTTAACGTGGCGATCGTAGCCATATTCACCTCGATGGAAATGGTGCTCGCCGGAGGCATGCTCTTCAGGTTCTACAGCAACGACAAGGCTGAAGAATCTTCGTCTTATGTGCTGCAGGAGACTGAACTTGTAAGCAGGGTCAAAGAGTTTGATCCCGGCGGCATTTACAGGGTGGAGCAGACATCCGAGAGGTCTAAGGCTTCCACGGGCAATACCGCCAACTTCAACGAGGGATTGGGATACGGGTTTAAGTCCATCTCCTCGTTCGTATCGGATCCGGAAGAAGTCCAGGGAGAGTTCCTCGCAAAGCTCGGTTACCCCTTCCACAGCGAGACGATAACGGTTACGGCATCACCTATAATCCCCGCGGATTCTCTGGTTGGCGTCAAATACGTTTTGTCGGAATATGACATTCCCGGAATGGAGAAGATCACTACGAACAGCTCGTTTAAGAACGCGTACCGCAATCCTTATTGTCTGCCGCCGGCTTTTGTATGCAGCGGCGCGCCTTCTAAGACAATCTCTTCCAACCCGTTTGAATACCAGAATGAGGTCTATTCCGCGATCACGGGAGAGAAGATCAATATATTCACGCCCGTTGATCATATGGCCGTCAAAGCCGAAAAACAGTGCGAATTCAAGGTCGAAGTGCCCGAAGGCAATTATGTATTGTACGGAAGATTCATTCCCGGCGCGAACGTGTCCGCGGACACTGACATTAACGGTGTGTATAAGCTGACCACAGGTAAATTCCTGTCGCCTGATGTATTCGTCGTGCTTTTGTCTTCCGGCTCGAAAACCGCTTCTGTCACGGCCTTCACCGGCAAAGAGATCGATGCCGAATTCTATCTGCTCGATCTCGACCTGTTCGGTCAGACGGTCAAAAAGATCGAATCCAAGGCAGCTTCGGTCTCGCTGGATACTTCAGGAAGCGCCAGCATTCTTGCTTCATCTGAGGAAGACGGCGAGAAGCTCTTTGTGTGGATCCCTTATGATTCTTCGTGGAAAGTCGAAGTAAACGGAAAGGAAGTTGTTCCGGAGACCTTCGGCGGATGCATGACTCTCGTGCCGCTCGTAAAGGGAAGGAATAACGTCATCATGGAATACCGTGCGCCTCACATGAAGGAAGGCATTATATCTACCGCGGCCGGCCTTTTGATGACAATTCCGATGGCTTTCATATATCTGAAAAAGAAGAAAGCAGCGTAGGATTCCACTTAACGTTCTCCTTTTTGGCTGAAAAGTGGAAGGGTTTGTGGAATGAAAGCGAAAATCAAATGAAAGCCAAGTTGACTTTGGTATTTTCACTTGATAACATCTGATGTATGAGTATCACAGACAGAAGAAAGCAGATCCTTGATGTACTCGCTGCCGAGGGAGAGATCAACACGACCGTTTTGTCGGAGCGTTTGGGCGTTACCGGCGCGACTTTGAGGACCGATATCAGAGCTCTTGAACGAGAGGGCGCGATCGTCCGATTCCACGGCGGAATAAGGCTTCCGAGAAAGACGCTGTCCTATAGCGGCGAGAATTACATGGTCCGCGCGGTGACTCACGTCGAACTGAAGAACCAGATCGGAAAAGCGGCGGCGGATCTCGTTACGGACGGATCCACGATCTTCATGGATGCCAGTTCGACGACTTTTAATATGATACCTTACCTGCAGCCGAGAACGAACGTTACCGTTGTTACCAACGGCATTCATACCGCAATGGAGCTTCAGCGCTGCAGTAATTTCAAGTCTGTCATCATATTGGGAGGCATGTTAAGACCTCATTCCGGCGCCATTGAAGGACTGTCTTGCAAGGAGATGGTCGGAAGGCTTTCGGCTGACATTTATTTCGTCTCGGGCAACGGTTTTTCGCCGGAATCCGGACTTTCAGGTGATAATTTCTATGAACTCGAACTGAAAAGGCTTTGTGCCGAACGCGCGAAAAGGATCGTTGCACTCATCGATTCCACCAAGCTCGGCACAGATTCGGCTTCTTCGTTCATCCCTGCGGAAAAGATCGATTATCTGATCACCGATTCCGGCGCTTCTGAGGAAAACGTCAGAAGATGCAGGGAAAAAGGTCTCAACGTAATTGTCGCAGAAGCGTAATTTCCGTTTTTTGTTTACAAGTTTTTTTAATGTATAATAATCTGATAGAGATTTGAAAAATCTGAAGAGGTCAGAATTATGCAGAATAAACCTATTTCCGTTCCATGCTGGCTGGGAAGCAAGTGTGTCTTCCAGCAGGGTGTACCGTTTAAGATAGAGGGTTTCGCGGCTCCGTCCGCCACAGTTACGCTTGAGATCACAAAAGATCCTACTGACGGCAGAAAGGTCAGTAAGCTTGATACCGATTACGGTGTCATCTTGAGCCGTGAGGTCACGACTTCTTCCAAGGGCCGTTTTGTTTTCGAGGTACCGGCATATAAGGCATCTTCTGACGCTTATTCTTTCACTTTCAAGTGCATGACCGATACGCTCACCATGACGGATATCAGATGCGGCGACGTGTGGGTTTTCCTTGGTTCCGAGTTCCTTTCGGTTCCGATGAAGGAAGCCAATGCGACAAAGACCCCGCTCAAGCGCAAGGTCATGAATTTCCTGAGATTCTTTACTCCGTCAAGAACAGGTCTTGAAGGTGATGAGAAGATCTATCCGGTAACGCCCAAGGACAGCTTCGAGGAAGCTCACTGGATCAAGGTTACCGATACCGCAGAGTTATCTGACGTATCTTCCTCCGCATTTTCTTTTGCGTACACATTAAGTGACCAGATTTCTTATCCTGTAGGCGTTGTGGACCTCTCCTGCGCAGATTCGACCATCATCAACTGGATCTGCCCCGAGGCACTCGGTTCCGTAGAGGCCCTCAAGGATATGCTTACGGCTACGGGCCTTTATCTTGACGATGAAGGTTATACCAATCTCCTTGAGATCGACAAGCGCCGCGAGACAGCCGCACAGCTCAAAGAGAAGTTCAAGAAGGTTACCGCTCAGGGCGACATTGATATCGGATTGTCCGATGCTATCAAGCGTCTTCAGGGTGAAGATCCCGATGACATCAAGCCTCTTGATATCGATTTCCCTACGTCGGGTGACAGTACTCTCAATAAGGCTCCCGGCCACAAAGAGAACATCACTACCGATACGGCCGAGAAGATCGACTTCAAGCTTCCTGAGTTCGAAGAGCGCGATGAGGAGAAGCTCAGGGCTGAAGACGAGAGGAATTACATCAAGCCCAAATACCGTTTGGCGACGCTTTACAGGCAAAAGCTCTATCCGGTCAGAGGCCTTCCCGTAAGAGGTTTCTGCTTCTCGCCGGACAAGGGCGAACTGCTTTTCGACAGGTACGATCTGTTCCTGATGGGACTCATGGTTACGCTGTCCAACACTTTTGAACCGAGACAGGTATTCGATGATGCCGTCATGCCTTCGGTACTGTTCGTTTCAATGCATCCGAACGACGTTGATTTCAACAATCCTTACGGCGTTCTTGAGTTCAACGAGAACTTCACGGCATTCACAAAGCTCCTTACGATGCCTTCGGGAATCGTAAGCCTTCACGACATGCTGCTGCCCGACAAGACGATAAGCTTCGTTCTCGGCACGAGACTTGCAACTATTGCTCTCGGAACGCATTTCTCGCCTAAGATGAGCAAGTCCTCGCCTGAACCGAATGACATCGAGATAGCAGGCGGCAAGAGGATCATCAAGTTCAATAACTTAGGAAGCGGACTTCGCATTCCAGATACATCGAGCGAGATCACGGGCTTCACGATCGCAGGTCCTGACAGGATTTTCTATCCCGCGCACGCGAAAAGCCTTTACGGCATGTGCGTCATGGTATGGAGAGACGACATCGAGAATCCCGAGTCCATCACATACGGATTTACTCCGTTCCCGCACGATGCAACGCTCAAGAACGGTGAGGGACTGCCTATTCTGCCTTTCAGATTCGACAGGGATCCCGCATACTTTGCACCAGATCTGAGCTTCACGCACTGCGACTCGCTTGAGTTTGTCGGCAAGCGCACGCCTGAATCGGATTTCGAGATGCTCGAGATCTACCGCACGTTCAAGGGCAAGGGCATCATATCGGTCGACAACATCCACAAGCTTACCGGCAACGGTTCTTTGAGGATAAGATACGAGACCGAGAAGTCGCTTTACGGATTCGAGCCGTGCCTTGAATATGCTTCGCTTTTCGCACCGATCGAGATCTACGGCAGGAAGAGGATCGCATTGACGGTATTCAATCCTGACCAGAAGAAGAAAAAACTCATCATCGAGGATTTCGGCGAGGCAGAGATCAGACAGCAGCTCACCTGGCAGACGCTCGTTCTGAACTACAACGACGAAGGCCCTATCAGGTTCTCGAAGCTCAAGATATTTATCGAAGACAACGACCGCAACGGTGAGATCTACATAGACAGCATCAATTTCATCTGAGTCAAGGAGGGAGAAGATGGCGAACAAACTGCTTTCGGCAATCGAAGACAACGTCTTTATGTCGGCGGGCTCGGTGCCTGTGGTTATCGAGGGCATTGAGCACATCTACAACACCAAGGATTCCCTGCCTACTGAGAGCTCGCATAATTCGCACGAGCTTTTGTATCTGCGCAACGGCAAGATAGAGGTCAGCGTTGACGGCGGCGGGAAGATCACTCTCGGTAAGGGTTCCGCGATCGTCATAAGACCTTTGGTCAAGCACAGGCTGATCATCAAGTCCGAAGAAGCGGACATCCTTAATCTTTATTTCGGATTCATCCATGACTTGAAAGAGCTTTCTGCCGCACGTGAGGGCAGGGGTGAAGTTGCCGGTAAGAAGGGCGCGAAAAACAATACCGCCGGACCTTCTGTCGCGATTCCGGGTTCCATGGCGCAGATCTCTCTCGAGAGCTTCCTCAAGTTCGCAGACTTAGGTCTGACAGAAGACAACGACATGACCAGCCAGCCCTGTTTTGTAGTAACCGGAACGGAGAAGACTGAGATAAGCATGCTGGCCGAGCGCATCGTATCCGAGATGAATGCCGAAAGATATTCAAAAGACCTCATGATACAGACGCTCACGGTCGAGCTCATGATCAATCTTTCCCGCGCGATGCGCAACGAATGGGAAGAGAACATCAGGGTCAAGACCGGCAAGGCAAAAGAGCTCGTTGCCATCGCAAGACAGTACATGGATGACAATTTTGATCAGGGAATTACCGTTGCCCAGGCGGCACAGTACGTTTTCCTGAGCCAGGGATATTTCACTAGGGCATTCAAAGACGAGACCGGAACGAGCCCGATGAATTATCTGATGAAGAAGAGGATCGAGCGTTCGTGCATGCTCCTCGAGAACAATGAGATCAAGGTCTCCGCGATCTCTTTGCAGTCGGGATTCTCGTCACCGCAGCGTTTCAATGTCGCATTCAGAAAGCTCATGGGAATGACCCCCATGGAATACAGAAAGCGTCACTTAAAGTAAGGAAGGATTTGGATCAATGTACGATTACGCAAACGATAATTCGATACCCGAGGAGAGCCGTAAGAACATGGATCTTCCGAAGATCGAAAATGCCGTTAGGGACATATTGCAGGCAGTAGGAGAAGATCCCGACAGGGAAGGACTCAAGGAGACACCGCAGCGCGTTGCCAGAATGTACGCTGAAGTTTTCGCAGGTCTCCACAGGGACATCTCAAAGGACATCAAGGTCTTCCACGAGGAAGGCAACGACGAGATGATCCTCATCGGCGACATCCCGTTCTATTCAATGTGTGAACATCATCTGCTCCCGTTCCACGGTAAGGCACATGTTGTTTATATTCCCCGCGAAGGAAAGATCTTAGGCCTTTCCAAGGTCGCGAGGATAGTCGATACCCTTTCGCGCAAGCCACAGCTTCAGGAGCGTCTGACGTCTGAGATAGCAGACAAGATCCAGGAGGCTGTCGATGCGAGATCGGTATGTGTGATCATAGAGGCAGAACATCTTTGTATGACGATGCGTGGCATCAGGAAGCCCGGTTCGAAAACGGTAACCTCCGCTATGCGCGGCGGCTGCAGGACCGATCTGAGGACACGCAATGAGGCGCTGGCCCTGATCAACAGGCAGCGTGCGGGGATCTAAATAATGATTATTTCGGACAACAGATTTACCGGCGTATATAAATGCCGTGACAGAGAACTGGTAATTGGAAAGAAGACCCTGATAATGGGTATCCTGAACTGTACGCCCGATTCATTCTCCGACGGCGGCAGATATACCGATGTCGAATCATGCATCAAGCAGGCTGAGAAGATGGTCGCTGCAGGATGCGACGTTATCGATATCGGCGGTGAAGCTACAAATCCGAAGGCATTGCCCATCACTGCGGAAGAAGAGATAACGAGGATCCTTCCCGCCATAAGGGCACTTCGAAGCAGATTTGATATTCCTTTGTCAGTCGACACATACAAGGCAAAGACCGCAAAAGCCGCTCTCGACTGCGGCTGCGACATCGTAAACGACATCACGGGATTCCTCGGAGATCCCGATATGCCTAAGGTCTGCGCTTCTTACGGTGCAGGCGTCATCTTAATGTTCAACTCGCGTATCTTCGGCGCAGGCGAGAACAATCCTGACCAGGATATCGTTAAGCGCGCGGAAGACGAACTGACAAAGAGCATAACCATTGCAAATGAGGCAGGCATTCCCAATGAATCAATAATGACCGATCCGGGAATCGGATTCGGAACAAACAGGGACCAGGACGGCAAGCTTACTGAAAGCCTGCTCAATCTCGGATTCGAGGGAAGACATCCCGTTATTTATGCGGCTTCACGCAAGAGATACGTAAGGACGCTGGCAGGCAGGGAAGACGTATCCCGGGATGAACTTGACCGTATCACATCGGGTCTTAGCATTACCGCTGCCGCGGCAGGCGCCGCCATGGTTAGAGTCCATGACGTGGAAGGTTCAAGACTTGCGCTGGATGCATTTGACGGCATTTTCTACGGAGGCTGACAAGAGTTCTCATGGATTCAATAGTATTGAAGAACATGGTCTTCTTCGGGTACACGGGCTGCTTTGAAGAAGAGAAAAGAAACGGTCAGAAATTCGTTGTCACCATCGAGATATATTTTGACCGCATAACCGGCTGCGATACTGATAAACTTGAAGATACGGCGAACTATGCGGATATCTGTGACGGGGCGAAAACAATAGTTGAGAACGACTCCGGCAATCTGATAGAGCATCTTGCTCAAAAGATCGCAGACATGGTGCTTATAAAGGCTCCTTCCGCTTGTTCCTGCGCAGTCACGGTAGGCAAACCCGATGCTCCCGTGGATGCGGTTTTCGAGACGATGGAGGTCAGGATTGAGCGGACAAGGTGAGAATTTCGTTTTGCTCTCGATAGGAAGCAACATGGGCGACAGGCAGGCAAATATCGCGTTTGCCGAAGAACGCCTTGAAGCATGCCCTTACATCAGCTCGCTTAAGAAAGCCTCGATCTATGAGACGGACCCCGTCGGATATACGGACCAGCCGGATTTCCTCAATACGTGCGTCAGCTTCATGACGACGCTTGATCCTGAAGAACTGCTTGATCTGACAAGTACGATCGAGAACGACTGCCACCGCAAGAGGGAGATCAGGTGGGGCCCCAGAACGCTGGACATTGACATTATCTTCTACGGAGATGACGAGATCGATACACCGAGGCTTACGATACCCCATCCGAGGTGGAAGGAGAGGGCATTCGTAATAGTTCCTGCCAAGGAACTGATGGATTTGGATGTCCCGATCCCCAAAGAGAGCGGTGTCAGGCTGTTCAGCTCAAGAGTTTGAGTTATTCGGCTTCAAAGTTTATAATTAATCGTTTAAGGAAATAAGAAAAAGATTTGGAGGAAAACATGGCTGATAATACCGCCGGTACACCTGCAGCACCTCAGGGCGCAAGGCAGGACAACATCCAAAAAGATCAGCAGGGCGGCGAGATCCGCAGAAATAACCGCAATCACCGCCGCAGACACAGCGGTCAGCGCCAGCGTCCCAATGACGAGAACCGTCAGCGCCAGGGCGGAGAGAAGGGCAACAAGCCCCAGCAGCCCAAGGAGAGAGCTGAAGGCCGCGAGAATAAACCTCAGCGTGATCAGAACCAGAAGCGCAAGAGGACGATAGACGGACAGAATACAGGCCGCGACCAGCAGTTCAAGCGCGAGAAGCGTCAGCGTTTTGTTGAGGACGAGCGTGAGAAGGAACCGGTCAAGAAGGTTGAGACTGTCGACGATATCAGAAGCGATAACGCAAGGATCACCAAGGAGATCTACCAGGTGATCGCGTCCATGAAGGACATCACCATTGAATGATATGAAGGGAATATTCATAACATTCGAGGGCATTGACGGGTGCGGCAAGAGCACGCAGACCTCGCTTTGCAGGGAGTGGCTCGAGAGCCTTGGAAGACAGGTCCTTCTCGTAAGAGAACCCGGCGGAACCAAGATCGGCGAGAAGATCAGAGAACTCCTTCTTGATAAGAAGAACAGTTCAATGGCTCCCATGACCGAGCTGTTCCTTTTCGAGGCAGCCAGGGCGCAGATCGTTGAAGAGACCATCAAGCCGGCGCTTAGCGAAGGCAAGGTCGTCATCTGTGACAGGTTTTTCGATTCGTCATACGCTTATCAGGGCTGCGCAAGGGGATTAGGACCCGAGATGGTAAGCCGTCTCAACATGGATGCGACAGGCGGCCTTGCTCCCGACATTACTTTCTTCTTAGACATCAGCGTTGAGGACGCTATCAAGAGAAGAAACGTCAGGGGAGAAGAAAACGACAGGATCGAAGCGGCCGGTGACTCTTTCCAGGAGAAGGTCAGAGCAGGCTTTGTCCGCGCGGCTTCGGAAGATAAGAGGATCGTGACGATCGATGCAACCCGGGAGCCTCTGGCGATCCTCAAAAAGATACAGGACAAGATAACCGAATTACTATAATGGCTTTTTCGCAGATCACGGGACAAAAGAATATCAAGTCCAGACTCATGGCGGTCGTAAATGAGCGTCAGAGCGGAACTTTCATGTTTACGGGTCCTGTGGGTTCCGGCAGACATACTGTCGCCGAAGAATTTGCGAAGGCACTTATGTGCGAGAAGCCGGGCAGCGAAGGCGCCTGCGGGAAATGCCCCTGCTGCTTATATTTCGATGCGGGAACAACGCCCGATATCGTCAGGGTATATAAGCCCGCCGATTCGAAAAACATCAAGGTCAGTTACATCAAGGACAGCGTTGTTCCGGAAGCCGTATTAAAGCCCCAGTTCTCGAAGTCAAAGGTGTTCATCATCGACTGCGACTATTTGGGAACGGAGAGCCAGAACGCTCTGCTCAAATCGCTTGAGGAACCGCCTGCACACGTAGTGTTCATCCTGCTGAGCTCGAACAGGGACATGGTCCTTGATACCGTTATTTCAAGAGCCACAGAGATCAAGCTCGATCCTTATACATCCGACGAGATCCTTGAGATATTGAAGAAGAATGTTCCCGATTGTCCTGAACAGACGATGAATATCGCTGCCGGCAACTGCGGCGGGATCCCCGGCAAGGCAATTGAGATAGCAAAGCAGGGAGAGGACATAGATCTCAAGAGAATGGTCGCCGATATGTTCCTTGATCTGCCCGAAGCGTCTTACTGCAAGATACTTAATGACGACGCTGAGTTCATGGCCGATCACAAGGCTGATGCCGTTTCGGTCGCAACAGACATCCTTCTTCTGATCGATGACTTGATGAGACTTAAGGGAATTCCGGGATATAAGAAAATCAACTACACGGAACACAGAACCAAACTCGAGAAGCTTGCCGCTTCGCCTAATACGGATACGGTCAAGCTCGGCAAGTGCACGGGAGCCGTAAAAGATTTCCTGAGGGCACTTGAAGTAAATTCGAATTTTGACGCGGCTTCGTGCGCGATGCTGCTGAAGATACATGAGGAGTTGAAGAAATGACAAGAATAGTAAATGTGCGTTTTCGCGACGCGGGCAAAACATACAGGTTCAGCTGTGATGGTGTAAACCTCAGTATAGGCGATGCCGTAATGGTCGAGACACAGGTTGGTGTCGATCTCGCTCACGTCTGCGAGGAACCGTATGAGACGGATGCTGTTGAAGATGACATAACACCGATCATGCATAAGGCCACCGCAGCTGAGATCGACCGTTACGACGAGAAGTGCGCGCAGGAGAAGGAAGCTTTCGTAAAGTGCCGTGAGCTTATCGATATGCGCGGGCTCGAAATGAATCTCGTTGACTGCGCTTACTCTTTTGATGGCAAGAAGCTGACGTTCTTCTTTACCGCCGAGGGAAGAGTAGATTTCAGAGAACTCGTTAAGGATCTTGCATATGCCTTCAGGACAAGGATCGAATTAAGACAGATCGGTTCGCGTGACCAGGCAAAGCTCGTCGGAGGCATCGGCCTCTGCGGCAGGGAACTGTGCTGCTGCACTTTCTTAGACAGATTTGCTCCGGTTAACCTTAAGCTTGCCAGATGCCAGGGATTGTCGCTTAATCCGGGCAAGCTCAACGGCGCATGCGGAAGGCTTATGTGCTGCCTCCAATTTGAGAAGGAAGCATATGAGGACGCAAGAAGGCGTCTTCCCGATACGGGCGACCGAGTAAGAACACCCAACGGAATGGGCATCGTATCTGATGTCAACTTTATCGAAGAGCAGCTTTCAGTTAAGTTCACGAACGAGAACGAGACTAACATCGAAAGATTTGCGTGGGCTGATATCGAGTCGCTCAATCCCGAGATAGCCGAGAGGCGCTGTGCAAACTGCCCGGGCAAGAACCGCAGCAAGAATAATGATGCTCACGATGACGATGATATCGATGAGGTCGGAATCGATACCGAAGAATGATAGCGCTCACGCTCGCTGGTCCTCCGCGCTGCGCTTGTGCGGAATCGCTCGCGTAATCACTATCATTCTTAGAGATATTTGTCTGAATAGCGATAATTTTGTATAATATAAGATGTGTGGTACACCAGAACCGCACTTATGAGAAAACAATCTAACCTTAAGGAGGATCTTTCAATGGCTTACCAGATTTCTGATGCATGCGCTTCTTGCGGAACATGTGCTGATGGCTGCCCTGTTGGCGCTATCTCTCAGGGTGATACTCAGTATGTAATCGATGCTGACGTTTGCGTTTCCTGCGGTGCTTGCGCTGCTGCTTGCCCTCTCGGAGCTATCTCTGAGGGCTGATCGATTAACGATTAAGCATAACGGGGGCTGCCTTATGGCAGCCCTTTTTTATTGCTTTTGCTAATGATGTATTCGCTCACATTCCATATAAACAATGTATAATGATATCAAGTTTCTTTTCTATTTTTATTATTTTTTTAAGGGGAGGGTGATCAAAAGTGAAAAGAAGACTGATAATCACGGCTTTGGCGCTTGGTGTATTGTTCTCGTTCAGCGCATGCGATATTTTCGGCACATTGGTAAACAAGCAATCGGAGATAACTACGGAAGCTCCGGAGAGTAGCGAGACTACCGAAGAAGCGACCACAACAACCGAAGAGACGACTACAGAAGAGACCACGGAAGCTACTTCAGAGGAAACAACAACAACGGAAGAGACTACTTCCGAAGAGACAACGACGGCAACGCCTACTCCTACGAAGAAGCCTACTAAAAAGCCTACAAAGATTCCTACGAAGCCGACTTATATTCCAAAAGGTTGGTATAAAGATGAAGATGCCTGGGGAATAAAACACAAAGGCAAAAAGTGTTATGTCATATTATTCGGCGGTTCGGCAAAGGGCTGGTATAAAGGTAAGTGGGTTAAGCTCTATGAGGTTCAGGACACATACGATGATGAAGGAAACTATATCGTTACATATTACAGAGACAAAAAGCACAAAAAGGTATATTGTTCCTATGATATGGCACCGTAGTTAGTTGCCCAAAACAATAAATTCTACAAAATCAGGAAGGTAAAGGAAAATGCACAAGAGGTTGATCACTGCTCTAATGGCAATGGGTATCCTGTTTTCGTTCGCGGCGTGCGATATTTTCAATGGTCTAATCAACAAGCAGACCGAGGCTACAACGGAAACGACTGAGGTGGAAACCACCACTACTGTTGAAGAAACAACTACAACTGAAGAGACGACAACCGAAGAGACAACGGAAGAGAACACTTCCGAGACGACTTCAGAGGAAACCACTTCTGAAGAAACGACAACAGTTGCGCCCACTAAGAAGCCTACTCCCAAGCCGACGAAAGTTCCCGTTAAGCCGACTTATATTCCTAAGGGATGGCACAAAGAACCGGAAGCTTGGGGCAAGAAGTATAACGGTCATAGGGTTTACACCATTTACAGCAACAGCAATTCGGATAATTACAAAGGCTGGTGGAAAGGAAAATGGATAAAGCTCTATTCGAAGAGTAAAACGCTACATAATTATGAAGATGATGATCATCAATACTGTGAGATTCAAATAACACTTTACAGGGATAAGAGCCATAAATATAAGTATTATACCTACACTACCGATTGATCTGAACGTCTGACTGATCAAGTAATTCATTGCCCCGCAGATAATACTGCGGGGCTTGTTCTTTGGATGAGAATCTATGGTTACAATCGGAATATCAATGATAAGATTAAAAAGTTGATAAAACTTCTCATACCACCCAATAATCCGCCTGCCTCATGTGTCTATAAGGTAGATGCGGACAAAGGAGGCAAAATCAAATGACCGACAGAGAACTCGAGCAGATCTACAACGAAGCCTACAAGGCGGTGTATTGGACAGCTATGGCACTTCTTAAGAATGAGGCCGACGCTGAAGACATCGTACAGGACACTTTCGTATCTCTGATCGAATCCTACGATTCCATCGCAGATAAGAGCAAAGTCGTCTCTTGGCTTAAGAAGAATGCTGCCAACAAGTGTCTTAACCGCCTTACGAGAACAAAGACGGACAATGCTTCGGATGCGTTCTTTGAAACGATCGAAGCAGTCCCCGAGGACTTCCTGCCGGATTCGATCATCGAGTCGGAAGAAACGCGCAAGATCATCATGAACATCATCGACAATGTTTTGTCCGATGATATCAGAAGAACGCTGGTCCTTTTCTATTTCGACGAGATGAGCACGAAAGAGATCGCAGAAGTCCTGGGAATCCCGCAGGGAACGGTTTTGTGGCGTTTGAATTTTGCCAAAAAAAGGATCAAAAAGGAGGTCGAGAAGTATGAACAAGAAAACAATACGAAGCTGTACGGTATGGCTCTGCCGTTCCTGAGCAAGCTGTTTATGAAAGAAGCAGAGCAGGTCATATTCAAACCCCTGCCCGCTTCGCTTTTGAATCTGTCCGCATCAGCACAGGCTCCCTCTAACGGAGCAGGGATCAAAGCTTCAGCAGAAGCAGTAACGAAAGGGACAGTATCAATGACAACAAAGATAGTAATCGGATCGGTTGCCGCCGGTGTGGTCGCTGTGGGTATTTCGGCGGGAATAATAATTGGCGTTGTAACCAAAAAGAATGATAAGAAACCAAGAAAGACCAGGGAGACAACGATCGAAGAAACTGAAGGAAACGTAAGGTATCCTGATGACGAGACAGAACATCCGACAGAACCTGAGGAGACGGAAACAACATCTAAAGAAACAAAGCCTACACAGAAGATTACTGAAGATTCAATTTACATTGGCATGGACGGCATGTCAGCTGAAGAGGTCGTAAATAACGTATGGAAAACGACCAGAGTCAAAGTCGGCATGACAAAAGAAGAATATGCTTCAAAGTTCGTTTTAAACGGCGAGAATAGCAAAGCCAACTCGGTTGTAGACGGTTTCTATTGGCAGTTTGTACTTATTCCGTCCTCGAAAAGCCGCATCCTGATGCTTACTCTGTCTGTGCCGCGTGACAAGCAAACTTCTGAGATCACCAGCTTAAATGACAAGTGTTTTGTTGAAACGCAGCTGTCGATCAATGGTGAGGAGTTCTCGAAAGAAGTGTTTGAGAAATTCATTGAAAAGTATAAATCTGTAGGTTTTAAGGTGGTAGATGATTATGGTCCGACCGATAAATATCCTGTGCGCTTAGTCCAATTGGAAAGGCCTGGCTTTAGATTAAAGATCAGTTTGTCTTGCAGCAGCACTTACAATAAAGGAACGTTTGCCCTCCAGATTCCGATCGTTAACGACTAAACTTAAAAAGCAATAAATCCAAGCTCCGGAGAGATCCGGAGCTTTTTTTGAAAAAAATTTCAAAAACACCCAATAATTCGTCCCGGTTATGTGTCTATAGATCAGAAGCTAATATAACGAGAGGCTTCATAAAAGCATTTGGGAGGATCAAACATGAAACATTTAAAAATCACAACCGCTTTGTTATCAGCTCTGATGTGTGCATCCATGGTGATGACACCAGTACCTGTTATTGCTGACGAAACAGAAGCGACTGAAACACAGAAGATTGAAGAAACAGAAATAGAAGAGGCTTCAGTAGTATTCCCTGTAACACTGAAAAAATGTGCATCGAATGCTGTCGCAGGGGGCGAAAATCTTAAAGATGTCCTGACTGTTGGCGGCCTAAAATATAGAGTAACGTCCCCTGCGGTCAATGGAACAGGAACTGTTAAGCTTATAGGAGCAGAAGAACAGGTGACAAATGTTTCTATTCCCGGTTCTGTTACGGTTCAGGGCATAGTTTATAAGATTACCGCTATCGGAGAAAAAGCATTTTTAAATCATCAGACGATCAAATCGTTGAACATCGGATCTAATGTTACGAGCATTGAAGATCAGGCTTTTTCAGGCTGCATTAAACTGGTATCGGTAAAAGGCGGAAGCAGGCTTAAGACAATTGGAGCCAAAACATTTGTGGGATGTCCCAAACTCAAGACGTTCAATATCACGTCTTCTGTATTATGCAAGATCGGACCGTATGCATTCTTCGGAGACAGAACGCTCAAAACGTTACAGATCAAGAAGACAACGAAGCTGACTAAGGCCGGGGTTAAGAATTCTCTCAGGGGTTCGTTCGTCAAGACTGTCAAGGTTAAGAAATCGAAGATCAAGAAGTACAAGAAGATCTTCAAAAAGAATAACTGCGGCAAGAAGGTCAATGTGAAGAAGTAAAAGTTGATAAAGTACGTGAAGAGGGCTGTTCAGACGAGCGGCCCTTTTATTTGGCAGAGATAACATTCGCCCGAGTGCTATAATAGACACATGGCGGAGGGTGCTATGGCAATCGAAGATCTTGGCAGAAACGGCTTTAAGCTGATCCAACCCGAAAACTGTTTCAAGCTTGATGCTGCGGGCATTTTGCTCGCCTGGTTTGCCGTGTCTTTTTCGCGAAAAGGTAAGAGCTGCAAGATGCTTGAATTGGGAAGCGGTACGGGCGGATGCGCAATGCTCGCCGCTGCACGCAAGCCGGATGCGACAATCGACTGTGTTGAGGTCATGAAAGAGCCTTACGACGCGCTTGTCAACAATATCGGGATCAATAAAGTCGAAGACCGCATTAAGGCATATAACTGCGATGTCAGAGAACTTCCAAGAGAACTTAAGGACAGCCTGTATGATGTTGTCTTTATGAATCCTCCGTTCTATCAGACCGATAAGTCTGTTGCATCTGACAAAGAGAATGAACTGACCGCGAGGTTTGACGATAAAGGAACATTAGAAGACTTTATTTCCTGCGCTTCCGCAAGGACAAGGATGTCATCGGGTTATACCGTGATGTGCATGGCGCCTTCGAGGCTTCCGGAATGCATGGAACTCTTTGCAAGATACAAGCTTGCGCCTTCGAGGCTTATCAGTGTTCATGCATCTGCCGGAAAAGATGCTTTTCTGTTCCTGCTGGCAGGTAAGAAGGGTTCGCCGAATACTGAATTCAAGGTTCTTCCGCCGCTTTTCCTCGATTCGGAGAGAGTTTTCCAGATATATACGGAGGAACACACTGATTGCTTTATCTAGTCGGAACGCCGATCGGCAATTTGAAGGATATATCCGAGCGCGCTTTGGAGTGTCTTGAGGCAGCAGATGTAATTGCATGCGAAGACACCAGAGTAACTGGTCTTTTGCTTCAGTCGCTCGGGGTCACCGGCAAGCGGCTTATCTCATATCACGAGCATAATAAGGCTGCGAGCGGAGAGGGCATAATCAAGCTCCTTGAAGAAGGTCTTAACGTAGTACAGGTTTCCGATGCGGGAATGCCTGCGATAAGCGATCCGGGAGCGGATCTTGTCAAACTCGCGATCGAAAAGGGAATCGAAGTGTCCGTTATACCGGGACCTTCGGCCGTTACCGCCGCACTTGCGATATCCGGACTTGATACGAGATATTTCCATTTTGAAGGGTTTCTGCCGTCGGAGGGCGGAGACAGAAAGAAACGCATCAAAGAGCTCTCTGAGATCCATGAGACCATTGTCCTTTATGAGGCGCCGCACCGCATAAGAAAGCTTTTCGATGAGCTTTCAGAAGCAGGGTTCGGCTCCTGCAAAGCCTCGGTATGCAGGGAACTTACCAAGAAATATGAGCAGGCCATCCGCATGAGTGTTGATGAACTGCGTGAATACTATCAGAAGACAGAACCAAAGGGTGAATTCTGCATATGCCTTGAACCGCTTTCGGCAAAGGAGTCCGGAGCTTCAGGCATGGTAGAAGCGGATAAGATGATAGAACTTCTCTGCGGTAAGGGGATGTCTACCAAGGATGTGGCTTCCGTCGTCTCCGAACTTACCGGAATGAACAAGAAAGAAGCCTATAATGCCGCGATGAAGCTTAAGGACGGCAAATAAGATCCTTTATTCTTGAAAACCCAGCTATAAATATTTATAATCAATAAGTTTTAGTTTTTCAGTCACTATAAGGAGGCTGTCATGGCAGACATCGAGAAGAAACCGTTCTACATCACAACGCCCATCTACTATCCGTCGGGCAATCCGCACATCGGACATTGCTACACGACGATCGCTTGCGACTGCGTCGCACGAATGAAGCGAATGCAGGGCTATGATGTAATGTTCCTTACCGGTACTGACGAGCACGGCCAGAAGATCGAGAAGAAGGCCCAGGAAGAAGGCACAACGCCTAAGGCATACGTTGATGCCATCGTTGAGAATTTCAAGAAGCTTTGGGCAAGACTCGGCATATCCTATGACAGATATGTCCGTACTACTGACGATTATCACATCAAGACCGTTCAGAATATTTTCGAAAAGCTCTACAAGGACGGCTGGATCTACAAGAGCGAGTACAAGGGAAAGTACTGCACGCCTTGTGAATCCTTCTGGACGGAGAGCCAGCTTGTTGACGGCAAGTGCCCTGATTGCGGAAGAGACGTAACAGACGCTTCCGAGGAGGCTTACTTCTTCAAGCTCTCGCACTTCGCACCCAAGCTTAAGGAACTCCTTCTTGATGAGGAGAAGAACTTCCTTAACCCGAAGTCTCGTGTCAACGAGATGATCCACAACTTCATCGATCCGGGACTTCAGGACCTCTGCGTATCGAGAACGAGCTTTACCTGGGGAATCCCTGTAACATTCGATGAGAAGCACATCGTTTACGTCTGGATCGATGCGCTCACGAACTATATCTCCGCAATGGGATTCATGAACGATACATATAATGATTACGAGAAATACTGGCCGGCTGACATGCACGTCATGGCCAAGGAGATCGTAAGATTCCACTCGCTCATCTGGCCTTCCATCCTGATGGCATTGGGCGAACCGCTCCCCAAGAAAGTTTACGGTCACGGCTGGATCACTTTCGGCGACGGCGGAAAGATGAGCAAGTCCAAGGGCAATGTAATAGATCCGTTCGTTCTCTGCGACAGATACGGCGTTGACGCTCTGAGATTCCATCTCCTCCGCGAGATGGTATTCGGTTCCGACATGCCTTATTCCAACGAGATGATGTTCAACAGATACAACGCTGACCTCGCAAATGACCTCGGAAACCTCGTTTCCAGAACTGTTGCGATGGCCATCAAGTATTTCGACGGCACTCTGCCCGCAGACAAAGAGTTCACAGATGCTGATACGGATCTCGTATCACAGCTCGACGCTCTCCAGCCTGTTGTTTCCGAAGCTTTCGAGACATGCCGTTTCTCTGACGGTCTTGAGGCCATCTTCAGAGTCGTTGCAAGAGCAAACAAGTATATCGACGAGAACGAACCTTGGAAGCTTGCAAAGGATGAGTCCGCAAAGCCGCGTCTTGCAGCAGTCCTTTACAATCTCCTTGACGCTGTCAGAAGAGTTACGATCCTTCTTACTCCCGTTATGCCTCATACTGCTCCGCAGATCTTTGAGCAGATCGGCGCGGCAGAAGAGAATACCGGCTGGTACGATTCCGAGAAGAAGTATCTGCTTCCTGCTGACGTAACGGTCAAGAAGGGACCGGTCCTTTTCCCGAGGATCGACGTCGAGAAGGAACTTGAAGAGCTTGCAGCTCTCGCTCCGAAGAAGGAGGAGGCACCTTCCGATCTCGAGCCTTTGAAGGAACTTACAAAGTACGACAATTTCGCTGCGCTCGACCTGAGAGCCGTTAAGGTACTTGAGTGCGAGAACGTACCGAAGTCCGACAAACTCTTGAAGTTCAAGGTTGATGACGGTTTCGGCGAGAGACAGGTACTTTCGGGCATCGCAAAGTACTACAAGCCTGAAGAGCTTATCGGCAAGACGCTTGCTATGATCGTTAACCTCGAGCCCCGCAAGATGATGGGCTTTGAGAGCAACGGCATGATCCTTTCGGTCAAGTTCGGTGACGGTTACCGCGTCATCGAGTTCCCCGATTCCGTAAAGCCGGGATCTGATATTTCCTGATATCGTGAGGGAGATCAAGTATTTCAAACCTGAAGATCAGGGCATGAGTTTCTTTGATACTCATGCCCATATCTATGACCGCAAATACGGCGAGGCAGAAACTGCTGTTGCGGATATCCTTGCCAGGAGTGCTTCAAGCGGCGTTAAGCGCATTCTGATACCCGGTGATTCGGTAGAGTCGTCTAAGACCGCCGTGGAGCTTGCAGGCGCGTATAGCGGCAAGTGCGGCGTTGAGCTTTACGCTTCCGTGGGCATCCATCCGCATGAGGCTAAGACTTATGACGCGGATGCCGAGTATTACCTCAGGGATTGTATGGAACGCAGGGAAGAACTGAAGATCCGCGCGATAGGGGAGATCGGACTGGATTATTACTACGATCTGTCCGAGAGGAGTGTCCAGAGGGATGTTTTTGAGAAACAGCTTCTGTTGGCGTACGAATACGATATTCCTTTTATTCTTCATGAACGCGATGCGACAGGCGACTGCTTGGATATCCTCAGGAGATTCCATAAGGAAGGCAAGCTCAGAAGGGTGCCCGGTGTATGCCACTGCTGCTCTTGTTCGCCGGAAGCCTCGCAGGAACTCATCAAGATGGGCTTCTTTATCGGCTTTGACGGTCCTCTGACGTTCAAGAACAATAAGAAGACTCCTGAAGTGTTAAGGGTAACGCCGCTTGACCGCATTGTGATCGAGACGGACAGCCCGTACCTTACGCCGGAGCCTAACAGAGGAAGCATAAACGAGCCCTGCCACGTGGCCTATGTATGCGCCAGACTGGCTGAGATCAAAGAAATTACGCTTGAAGAAGCGGCAACTATAACCTATGATAACGGAAACAGGCTGTACGGCCTTTCCTGAACGGAGTTGAACAATGAAATTTACAAAAAAAGAAGGCATCTTGATCTTTGTCACCGTAGTCCTTGTGATCGTAATGGGAATCGGTTTCTACTATGACCGTACATCTGCACTGCTCGACAGGACCAATGCGGTCCCTATCTCTTCTGATCCGAACCTGCAGCTCGAGAAGATCAATAAGGCGGGATTCCTTTTCGCAAGGCAGTATTACGAGGCCAGATTCAGGATCGCCGACAACGACTATGAGAACTACATCAATGTCTTGAGCATCGCATACGGCGGTGGAGGCGGCTACTGCAATCTCGAAGGATATAAGGATTTTGCGGCTAAAGCGCTTCCTAAGTCTTCTTTGAAGCCTGATCCGAAATCCGATTCGATCATATGGATAATGGGCTCCAAGCTTGGTAAAGATACCGAGCAGAACGTTGTCTACATTATCGATCAGGAGAACATGGGAACATATCTTTATGTTTATTATTCCCGTAAGTAAATTTTTTGTTGACAGCACAAGGAGATTATTTTATAATTCATTCGCGCTTTGAAAAAGGCGCACCAGTCGGAAGCTTAGCTCAGCTGGGAGAGCATCTGCCTTACAAGCAGAGGGTCACAGGTTCGAGCCCTGTAGTTTCCACCATACGGCGCAGTAGCTCAGTTGGTTAGAGCGCCAGCCTGTCACGCTGGAGGTCGAGGGTTCGAGACCCTTCTGCGTCGCCAATCGAGCCGGGTTTAGTCCGATAAGTCCGGCTCGATTTTTTGCTCAGATAGCTCAGTCGGTA
>JAEEGJ010005510.1_pt1 | contig 39658 bp, 34 predicted proteins | sample 8958761 | NCBI WGS metagenome assembly JAEEGJ01 (sample SAMN16246546, study PRJNA631951) | gut metagenome | biome: gut microbiome; feature: rumen; material: RS-attached | host: Bos | place: Iran: Karaj | collected 2018-10 | reverse complement strand
AAGCCAATATGTGATTGCTCATTATAAGTATTATGGTAATTTATTTAAAATAATTCGATATTAATAAATATGTATTTATATTCAAAAAGAATTATTTTGTGTCAACAAGTATATCGTTCCCTAAATGTTTAAACTTATGAAGTACAAGAATTATTATCGAGTATCAAACATCCGACGTGATGAAATTCTCCGCGAGTATATAACCAGTGAATGAAGTTGTCGTGAATTGGCTGAGAAGCATGGACTCAAGGCTGGTACTATTTCTAAATGGATTCAGCGCTACTTAAATCAAAAAATTGTTGTATCTTTGCAGGCGGATTCCAAACCTGTAGAAGATATGGCACGTAAGAAGAAAGAGGAGAAATCTCCCGAGGTACTGTTGTTGGAAGCCCGCATCCGCGAGCTTGAGTTGCAGAACCTGGCCCTGAATACGCTGATTGACGTAGCCGAAAGGAACGGCATCGAGATCAGAAAAAAATCTGGGGCCAAGCAGTAGATGAACTTCACGGGCAGCACGGCCTGACGGTGACTGCTGCCTGTGATCTGCTTGGCCATAGCAGGCAGGCCTTTTACAAGAAGACGGACGAGGCGGAGCAGCTGGCCCGCGAGATCCGTATTCTTGATGCAGTACGTGAGATACGTGAGATTGATCCAGGCATTGGCGGCGTGAAACTCTGGCTGATACTCTGCGTGATGTTCAATACGGGATGGATGCCCGGGCGCGACAAGTTTATGAACCTGCTGCGCCGTCATGGACTGATGCAGAAGCCTCGTAAGAGCCGTTCCACGACGAACTCCAACCACCGCTACCACAAGTGGAAGAACCTCATCAAAGGATTCGTGCCGATGCGTGCCAATCAGCTGTGGGTAAGCGATATTACCTATATCGAGTTCAATGGCGGATGTTGCTATCTGCATCTCATTACGGATGCCTACTCGAAGAAGATTATCGGCTGGTGTCTGGCTGAATCGCTGGCAGCCGTATTCACGCTCAAAGCCCTCCGCATGGCCATAGAACAGGCTGGCGGAGGAGACCTTTCTGGACTCATCCATCACTCTGACCGTGGTGTGCAATACTGTTGTGACCTCTATGTCGAGGAACTGCAGAAGCACAACATACTGATATCGATGACAGAGGACTACAAACCTACCGACAACGGCATTGCAGAGCGCGTAAACGAGACTATCAAGTATGAGAGTATCTACCGCCAGGAAAGGCGTTTCGCAACGTATGAGGAGGCACTGGAGCAGATAGAGCGCTTTATCGACTTCTACAACAACCATCGTCCGCACATGAGCATTGGAAATCAAGTCCCCAAAGATGCCCATGAACAGATCGGTGAACAGAAAAAGATGTGGAAAAACAAAATTTATCGCAAGAATGAGAAGAGTTTGCAGATTAATCCCTAACTTTGCAGGCGGAATGTCGGAGGACACTCTTTGGAGGCTTTGCGCCTCCAGCCGCTTGGCAAACCACCACAGTGTTTTTCATAGTTGTCAACACTTTCAGGAAAAAGACAACCTTTTCAGGAAAGCTGTCAACGATTCAAGGAAAGCGTCAACTTGTTCAGAAAAACGACTGTCAACCACATCAGGAAAAGAGTAAAAAACTGTCAACCAAAATCAGGAAAAGACAATTTGAATGAAATCGGACTTTCGGACATTCGGACTTCGGACGTTTTGCCGATTTTTTAGTGTCAAGGATGGGGCAAAGGGGAAAGAAGAATACAAATGTTAATTTATTTAATACTTATATATAATATATATATTATATATAAGTATTGTAATCATCCTTTCATTTTCGAAAACGGCAAAAAGTCCTAAAGTCTTATCGTCCTAAAGTCCTATTTCCCGTCTCATAGTGACGCTTTATTTTCTCTGCAAAATTGGGAGCGAAATAGGGTGAAAAAACAGCTGTTTTTTGGCCAGATAATTTGCAAAGACCATGAAATATTCGTACCTTTGCAATGTCGGAAGTGAGACGGAAGGGAGCTGCCAGGCGAGGCAGAATTTGCGTTCAGGCCTGCGAAAATTTACGCCCTGCCCAGGCAGTAAAAACTGAAAGCCCACAGAGGACAAAAGGAGCGAGCGAGCTCCCAATAGAAAACTTATAAATTTATTTACATTATCTTATTATCAACGACGCCGCAGGCGAGGCGCTCTACGCTGATGACCTGACCGTCGTAGGCCAGCTGGATGTCGGAAGGCAGCTGGGCGTTGACTTCGGCATGACGGCCGATGTCGTGACTGGAATGGACGAGCCACGTCTGCGGGGCATGAACGCGACGGGCAAAGGCTACGGCCTCCTGGAGCGTCTGATGCGAGTGGTGGGGCGTGTGGCGGAGGGCGTTGACGATGAGTACGTCGCAGCCCTCGACGAAGGGAACTTCCGAGGGGCTGATGGTCTTCATGTCGGTGATGTAGACCAGCGTATGACCTGCGAGCTGCTTGCCTTGCGCATCGAGCGGTGTGAGGCGATAGCCGAGGATGGGGAGGTCGTGGTGCATCACCTGGAAGGGCAGGATGTGAATATCGCCAATGGTGAACGGCTCGTGGGGATGAATCTCATGAAGCTGAATGGCGGGCACACCGGGATAGCGGTGCTCGGCAAAACAGTAGGGCAGCATCTGGAGCATTCCCTGACGGGCCAGCGGGTCGGCATAGACATTGATTTCGCCAAACTGGCAGTAAGGGCGTATGTCGTCCATTCCCCCCATGTGGTCGTAGTGGGCATGGGTGATGAGGATGCCGTCGATGCGTCGGAAGGGATGCGGCATGATTTGCTGTCGGAAGTCGGGTCCGCAGTCGATGAGCAGTCGGGTGCGCTCAGTCTCGACGAGTGCCGAACAGCGCAGCCGCTGGTCGTGCGGGTCGGTGCTGGTGCAGGTGTGGCATTGACAGCCGATGGTCGGCACGCCACACGAGGTTCCTGTTCCAAGAAATGTCAGCTTCATCATCATTTTACTCAAACAACGTTCACCTCGGGATGGATGTCGATGCCGAAGCGCTGGCGCACATCATGCTGTATGGTCTCACAGAGGTGCAGGATGTCGGCACCGGTGGCCCCTCCCCTATTGACGAGCACCAAGGCCTGACGGTCGTGTACGCCAGCCGGCCCTATGGAGCGTCCCTTCCATCCGCACTGGTCTATCATCCACCCGGCAGGTATCTTCTCGTGGTCGGCATCGACGGTATAGTGCGGCATATCGGGGTATTGTTCTGCAAGCTGCTCGTACTGGCTGCGGGGCACGACGGGGTTCATGAAGAAGCTGCCGGCATTGCCGATGACCTGCGGGTCGGGCAGCTTGGCCTGACGGATGTCGATGATGACCTGACGCAGCTGCCCGGCAGTGGGCTGAGGGATGCCCCGACGCTCCAGCTCGGCGCGGATGTTGCCGTAGTCGAGGCGCGGCAGGAAACGGTCGGAGAACTCATATACGACGTGGGTGATGAGGAATCGGTTCTTCCACTCGCCCTTGAACCGGCTCCAGCGATAGCCGTACTGACAGTCGTCGCGGCTGATGACGCACGACTGGCCCGAGGCAATGTCTACGGCATGCACCTCGCGGATGAGGTCCTTGACCTCGGCACCATAGGCCCCGATGTTCTGGACTGCCGACGCGCCCACATCGCCCGGGATGAGCGAGAGGTTCTCGGCCCCGTAGAGGCCGCGGCGCAGGCTGAGGTCCACGATGTCGTCCCACGTCTCGCCGCTGCCGCAGGTGATGCGGGTGGCGCTGATGTCGCAGCCCTTGACAGCCGAGTGGACCACGATGCCGGGATAGTCGCGCGTGAGCAGGAGGTTGCTGCCGCCACCGATGATGATAAAGGGCTGTGCCGACTGCCGCAGGATGGCGGCCACCTGAAGGGCTTCGTCCGCGTTGGCATACTCCAGGAATCGGTCGCAACGGGCATCAATGCCAAAGGTGTTGTGACGCTTGAGACTGTAGTTGCGAAGATCGATGATAGACATGTGGGTTGGGGGGATATTAGGTTGTCAACTTATACAGCCGCCACTCGCCGCCCTTGCGCTGGAACGTCATCTCGAGCTCCATGCCGTTGGCAATGCCGCGCAGCACGAAGACCTTGCGGTTGCCCTCGGGACGGGGCTGGCCATAGATGATGTTGTAGATCATCCGCTTGGGCAGTTCGGGCGCAAAAGCCTCCCAGGTGTCGGGGGTGATGACACCCTCCATGCGTGCAAAGTCGTCGTCGGGGTCGGGGCCCTCAAACTGGATGCTCTCGGCGAGGCTCTCCTCCTGAAACTCGGTATCGGTGGAGAAGCGCGAATAGAACTCGAGGAACGAAGCATTGTTGGAGGCGCTGATGGGGATGGTCTGTATCTCGGTGAGCATCCACACGCCGCGCAGGCGGTTGAAGACATGCTGTATGATGGCTCCGGTGTTGAAGTAGATCATCTCTACCACCGCATGATTGACGCTGGTGTCCTTGACCACCTCCATGTGGCGCTCGCTGTCGAAGAGCAGGGTGTAATACTGCTGGCGCATAAAATAGCGCTCCATGCGCCACTGAGGCTTGTCGATGGTCTCGACCTTGTTGCCGTTGACCTTCTTGAGCGGGAAGGCGATACGCTCCATCTGCAGCTTGCGGTTGGCAGCGAAATTATAGAGGAAATCGTCGAAGAGCTCGTCGGCAGCCTTGGGCATAGGGAGATTGGCCAGCAGGTCGTCGGAAGCATCGGAAGCTGCCAGCGAGTCGGCAGTGACCACTGTAGAATCGGCGGGGACAGTCTCCTCGGTGTTGCTTGTCTTGCTGCCCCCGCAGGATGCCAGCAATAACAAACATAGAACAACCACAAAAAATTGCTTCATTGATGCTTTCTCAAAAATTGTTCGACAAAGGTACGAAGAAACAAGCAAAGCGCAAAATAAAATGAGAATTATTTTGCACTTTGCAGAAAAATCGGGTGTAAAGCAGCCTCTTAGCGCTTACTTCTCACCTCTTAAAAGCTATAACTGAGCGTGCAGAGCAACTGGTGGCGGTTGTCCTTCACGCTGACGGGGGCACAGGTGTTGGTGATGGTCTCCGTCAGGCCGGTAGCATCGCTGATGTATTGTGCCGAGAGTCCGTTCTGATAGGGATAGAAGTCGCCGTTGCGCATCGAGTACTGATAGGCGAGGTCGATACGGAACTGGTCGAGGGTGAAGCCCACACCAGCCATCAGCCGATGCGTTTCCTTCCAGTTGGTATAGTCGGTAGTCGACGCCATGTAGGTGGACGATGTCAGCAGGGTCTGATCGCGCACGCCCGACTCCTTGTAGATGGGCGACTGGTAGTTGTAGCCGATGCGTACGGCTATCATCGGATCTACCTTGTATTCGGCACCGAGCTTCAGCGTCGACACCCCGCGCAGGGTGCGCTCCGTGTGGCGCTTCGTCACCTGCTCTGTGGAGCTGTTCTCATAGTAGTAGCCCTGCCAGTCGCGGCCCGAGCCAGTGATGGTGCGCATATCGTTGGTGCTGTAATCGGCATACTCGAAGCCGGCACCCAGGGCGAGGCTGCCGCCTACGGTGTGACCCAGCGAGAGTCCGAAGCGCCAAGGAGTGTTGAAGCGGAAGTCGGCATCCGAGCTCACCTCTTTCAGCATGCCTACGGCATCGTGGATGGAGGTGATGTTCTTGGTGGTGAGCTTATAGAAGGTAGGCGACGCCACGCTGGCACCGATGCGGAAGGGCGACTCCTCGATGGGGCGCACGATGATGCCCGCCTTGAAGTCGAAGCCGTGACCCGTAATCTTATGATCGTCGCGCAGACCTACCGGCTGGATGGCCCCATCAGCCGTCATGAGCTGCTCATCGTACTCGGTATAGCTCTTATAGTGGACATCGCGGACACCAAAGGTCAGACCCAGGTAGACGCGGTTGTTGATGTTGCCGGAGATGTTGAAGTCGTACTCTCCGATGTAGCCCGTCTGGGCGCGGTTGAAGTTCCAGTCTATGGCATCAATATACGACACGCTGCCGTCCTCGTTCTCGATGACCTTCATATACAGCTCGTCCACCTGGCTCATGCCGTAGTTGGTGTCCAGATCGCCACGAACACCCTTGATACAGGTCTGGCGGTTCTGCGACGAGCCGTCGATGGCCTTCCCGGCTGCCGAGAGCACATGGTTGAAGTTGCGGCTCTTATGGAAGTTGAAGCCGAAGTTCAGGTAGCTGTGCATGCCCGAACGGGTGGAGAACACCACGCCTATCTGGTCGAACGAGGCCGAGGTCTTGGAGCCGTCCTGAAACGACTTTCCATCAGACTGCGACACCAAGCCGAAGCTGCCCGACACCTGCGTGTGACGGAAGAGGCCGATGCCTGCGGGGTTGGTACTCATGGTGGAGATGTCGGCCCCAAGGGCATCCATTGCGCCACCCATGCCCACATAGCGGGCTGTTCCATTCAAGTCTTCAGTGGCCAGCTGTGCTCCGATATAGGTATCGAGGATTACTCCCTGAGCCTGCATCTGCGCTGCCAGCATGGTGGCAGCAGCCAATAAATATATCTTCTTCATCATACTCGTATTCTTTACAGTTAAAACTTTCAACTCTCAACTTTCAACTTTCAACTTTCTCATCGACCTTTGGTCGCTTTGTACCTTCAGGTCAAAGAACTACCTCCGTCCGCCAAACGAGCGTCCGCCAGACACTGAGCGTCCACCGCCTCCGAAGCTGCCTCCGCCTCCGAAGCTGCCGCCGCTACGGCCTCCGCCGAAGCTGCCGCCGCCAAAGGACGAGCTGCCGCGACTGCTAAAAGTGCGCCCGCTGCTATAGGTGGTGCGCCCGCCTCTGCTGCCAAACGTGCGTCCGCTGTCGTAGCGGGTGTAACGGATGGGGCGCGAGACGTAACGATAGCTTCTGCCTGCATACCAGCGAGGTCCGTAGTATCCACGATAGCCGTACCAGCCCACATAGCCATAGCGCCAGGGACGATAGTAGCCATAGTGCCAAGGGGAATACCAGCCCCGATAATACCAAGGATCGTCCCAGTACCAGGGGTCGTACCAGGAGTAGTAGCTGGTGTAATACCAGGGAGAATCCCAGCGTCCGTCACGATAGCCATCCCAATAGGCCTGTGAGGGCGTATAGCCGTCGAAACGGCTCATGCGGCGGGTGTACTTATAGTCCTCGGCTACGGTCTCCTTATAGGTGGAGTCGGGATAGACCCCGCGCACAGCCGAGAAGTCTATGATGTCGTTACCCGCAGAGTCTATCGGAGTGACGCTGCTCCACGCACGACGGTTATAGTCGTCCACCGAACGCGTACTGCCCGAATAGTAGGTGTTGGTAGGCATGCCGTAAGACCGTGCCTCCTTAGCCTGGTTCTCCTTCGTCGGAACGAAGTACATGTCGTCGTCCTGTGCTGCCACCGAGAGAGGCAGTACTCCCATGAGGAGCAGGAACATCATCAGTTTTTTCATCTTCATTCTCATTATGTTTATTGGTTCACGATGCAAAATTAACACTAATTTCACTGCAAAATTAGGGAAAAACCCTAAGAAGTGATAGGTTTTTCCCTATTTTTTGTATATTTGCACTCAAATTTAACATTATCAAATGAAGTATTTCGAAGTATCATTCACCATTGAGCCCTGTTCGCAGGACGCACAAGACCTGCTGTCGGCGCTGGCCGGAGAGGCAGGATTCGAGACTTTCGAGGAGACCGCCAACGGGCTGACAGGCTACGTGCAGCAGTCGCTCTTCGACCAACCGGCGCTGGACGCAGCCCTCGAAGGCTTCCCCTTCGACCACACCCGTATTACATATAATGTACGCGAGGCTGAAGACCGCGACTGGAACGAGCAGTGGGAGCAGGAAGGATTCGAGCCCATCGTGGTTGCCGAACAGATAGTGATACACGACGGACGCCACACGGGAGGCACAGACCTTGCCCACTACCCCATCGCGATAGAGATTGACGCCCGTCTGGCCTTCGGCACCGGCAGCCACGAGACCACCCGCATGATCTGTGCCACGCTGCTCGACATTCCCGTTGCCGGCAAGCGCGTGCTCGACTGCGGATGCGGGACGGGCATCTTAGGCATCTGTGCGCTCAAGCTGGGCGCTGACAGCTGCACCGCCTACGACATCGACGAGTGGAGCGTGGACAACTGCCGCCACAATGCCGTCATCAACCGCGTGGACGAACGGATGACAGAGCTGCACGGCGACGCTACCCTACTCGACCGTACTGACATCGGACCTTTCGACCTCGTGATGGCCAACATCAACCGCAACATCCTGCTGCAGGATATGGAGCAATTTGCACGCGTAATGGTTGCTGACGCGCAGCTCGTCCTGAGCGGATTCTATCAGCAAGACTGCCATCAGCTCTGCGAGCACGCACAGCACCTGGGACTCGAACTGCAACAACAACGGCACGACGGAGAATGGGCGTGCCTGCTATTCCGCAAGAAGCTATGAGAAAACTACTCGTCATCATCTGCCTGCTGGCCGCCACCATCGGCTGCCGCGCTGCCAACCGCATCTTCGTGCCGAATGTGCGCTCGCTCACCAGCATCGTCAACGGCGACTGGCTGAACCGACCCGTGATGGAGATGGGACGCGGCGACCGGCTGAAGATAGGTTTCGACGAGCTGTCGCACCAGTATCACCGATTCGTCTATCGCCTGGAGCACTGCGAAGCCGACTGGACGGTGAGCGACGCCCTCTTCGAGAGCGACTGGCTGGAAGGATTCAACGGCAACCCCATCGAGGACTATCAGAACAGCATCAACACCACCGTGCTCTATACCCACTACCAGCTGACCATTCCCAACGAACGGTGCCGGCTGAAGATGAGCGGCAACTACCGACTGACCGTCTACGACGAGGATCAGGGCGACGAGCCCGTGCTGGAAGTGGAGTTCTACGTGGTGGAACCGCTGATGACCGTCGGGCTGGAGGCTACCACCAATACCGACATCGACCACAACGTGAGCCACCAGCAGCTGTCGATGAGCGTGAACTACAACAACCTGAGCGTCACCGATGTGGACAGCCAGCTGCGCACCGTCGTGATGCAGAACTGGCGCGAGGATACTGCCCGCCGCGACGTACGCCCCAACTATATCAACATGAACGGGCTGGGCTGGGAGCACAACCGCCAGCTGATCTTTGATGCCGGCAACGAATACCATAAATACGAGATTCTCGACGTGAGCCACCCGACGATGGGCATTGAGCACATCAGCTGGGACGGCGAGCACTATCAGGTGTGGCCCTTTGCCACAGGAGTGCGCAAGAACTACCTGACGGACGTGGATGCCGACGGAGCCTTTGTCATCCGCAACAGCGACATCCGCGAGGTGGACTATACCTGCGACTATGTGTGGGTGAACTATCAGCTGACGGCACCCTACGAGGGCGACCTGTACATAGACGCACACTGGACCACCGACCACCATCGCGACACCTACAAGATGCGCTACGACGGAGCCAAAGGCTGCTACTACACCCAGCTGATGCAGAAGCAGGGCTACTACTCCTACCACTACGTGAAGGCCGACGGCAGCCAGCCGCGACTGGAAGGAAGCTTCTACCAAACGGAGAACCGCTATCAGGCACTGGTCTACTATAAAGGTGTGGGTGAACGAACTTGGCGGCTGGTAGGCTATCGGGCATTGGAGTTCCGATAGGCTATGGGTGTCTGCCGATAGACATGATAGAAGCTGGCAATGAAATAGTTGGGCGTGACGAAGCGCAACCGGCTGGCAATATCCTCCACGCTCTCGCTGGTCTCGGTCAGCAATTGGGCAGCTTCCTGCAAGCGCAGCTTCAGGGCCAGATGGCGCGGACTCTTATAGAGATTGGCAGACAGCACCTCGACGAGTGTTGCCTCGTCGATACGGGCCATCGCGGACAGCTGGCGCAGGGAGATAGCACTATTCGGATTCTCATGCAGATAAGGCAATATCTCCATCATGGCCTGGTCGAACAGACGCTCGCCCTCGCCTACCCTGTCCTCGTTGTTGTCGATGCCTACCGATGCTGGAGCCAACACCTCGCCCGTCAGCGAGTCGGAGCGCTGGGCAAAGCTCTTGATGCGCCTCAGCAAATCGTCTTCCTGCTGATTACGGACAAAGCGCAAGCGCGTGTTCCGATAGAACAACGCGAAGTTGGCAAGCAGCACGGACGCAATAATCAACGCCAGCAGGAGGTAGATACCCGTTGAGCGCCACCAGGGCTGCTCGACATTGACTACCCACGAGAGCGGCTCCTCGTTCCAGGCATCGGGAACCATCGAGGCCTGCAAATCGACAATATACTTTCCCGGGCGCAGTCCCGTCAGCGGCAAGTGCAGCAGTCCGCGCTTGTCGACACGCCCGTCGCTATTGGCATAGGACAACACGCGCCAGTCGTCATCCAGACCACGCACGCGGACGCGATAGTAAGTCTGTCCCGGACGCATATAGTTGAGTCCGGAGAAAGTGAGCGACATCGAGTTCTGATTGTAGTTGACTGTCATCTCGCGGGCACGAGTGATGGCGCGATCCAGGATGACGCGCCCGTCAAGCTTGGTGCCTGCCCCTACGAAATGGCCGTTCACCAACAGGCGGATAAGTTTAGGATAAAGCCTGAAGGAACTCACTTCTTGCTCGTAGAAGTTGGACGGATGGAAAACCACCATGTGGTCGAGCGTCTGCATGACGATGGTGCCGTCGCTGAGTTTCAGGGCACGCCCGTTGACAAACGACTCGTTGGGTACATTGTCGGCGGCCGTATAGGTCTCTATCTGATGTACGCTATCGCCGCGAATATAGAAATGAGACAATCCATAGCTGGTTCCTATCCAGATGTCGTGACTATTGTCCTCGATGACGCTGTGAACCATCTCGTTGAGCAGTCCGTCGTCGTGGGTGAAGACAATCTTCTTGGTCGTACCGGGCTTCATCAGTTCCAGGCCGGTATAGGTGCCCGTCCACACCCATCCTCGGCTGTCACGATATTTGCAGTTGACGTGACGGGGCAGCGAGGCGGGAGCCAGCTGCTCGTCCATCATGCGGGCATATTCCTTGTATTCGGGATCGCTCCAGTTGTAGCAGACGAAGGGAATCTTATAGGGACGCGAATAGAGCAGTCCGCGCTTCTCGGTACCTAACCAGAGTCCCCCCTGACGATCGAAACAGATGGTGTTGACATCGGTATTCAGCCGGCGGCCATGTGTGAGAAAGAGTTCTTCGATATGATCCTTCACGCCCGTTTCGGGACTATAGCTCCAATAGCCGTATTCGCAGGCTATATAGAGCCGCCCGCGATGCTTCACCATATTGTTGAGATGATAGGGTACGGAGAAGATTTTCTCCCACCGGCGGGTGTTCACATCGAAGCGCAGCAGGATGGCCTCCTTGTCGCCATTGCGTATCTGATAGTAGAAATTACTGTCTGGAAAGATGACCGACGAGCGTGTATAGCGGCTGGCTTCCACAGAGTCGAGGGCTGTAGCATCGTATTGGTGACGACCTGTTTTGAGGTCGTAGACGGATACCGTGCTATTGGCATAGAACTGGAGCAGCAGCTTGTGGTTGTAGACATCGACATCCTGCAACTCCTCCTTCAGGCGCAGGGGAATGGTGGCCTTGTCGTTGATGCCATAGAGCTGGGAGCCGGAGAGCATCCACAAGTGATTGTAGACATCGGCAAAGAGATCGTCGACGGGACGCTTCATCCCCAGACTCTTGATGACGCTATCGACATTGGAAATAAAGCGCTCGGTCATCAGGTCGACACAAGTCACCGACTTCTTGTCCTTGAGCCAGATATGATGAAAGCGGTCGAAGTAGAGATGATAGTGACCGTTGTACTTGGGCAGTGGAAACAAGTCTTCGGGCTTTGGGTCGATATGGGTGAACGCCTCACCATCGTAGAAGTTGATGTGTCCGATGGTGGTGATGACCATACGGCCTGTCTTGGTGCACGAGATGGTCTGGGCACTGTTGTCTGCCAATCCGTTGGAAGCGTCGTACGAAAAGAATAGTCGTTGAAGCTTCGGACCAGCCATAGCGTACATCGCTACCATCAGCATGAGGGTAATCAATGAGCATTTCGTTAAGGTCAGGCGTTTACTCATATACTAAAACATGGGCACCAATTCAATTTTGCTGCAAAATTACATTATTTTTATGGGCATCATGCAGAGTCCACCGAATATTTAGTATTTATTAGTATTTTAGGCGAGGGCGAATGTTAAAAAACGGAAATCATTAGAATAGTTGGTGACAATTGATTAACTTTGCAAACAAAATAAACACTAACTGAAAGAAAAATGAAAAAACTATTTCTCACCTTATGCCTGATGGTATCTGCTTTCACTGTTCAGGCGCAAAACGAGGCCATCACCAATCAGACGATTCTGGACTTACTGAAGGAGGGGTTCAACTCGGAAGAGATTATCGGTGCCGTAGAAAGCAGTACGGAGCGCACAATCCAGTACGACATTAACTACATGCGCCAGCTGAAAGCAGCCGGAGCAGATGCCGCACTGATTACCTATCTGCAGAAGATTGCCAAGACGGACTTCGGCTATGAAGGCGTCCTTTGGTGGAACACTGGCGACAAGCCCAAAAAGATGTATCGCACACAGTTTGAGAAGGAGTCGAAGGGCTTCAATCTGGGTACAATTGCAGCGATGGGTGCCGGAGCGCTGTTGGTGGGTTCGGCTGTATCGGGCAGCAAGCCCTCGGGTGCTGTGGCTGGAGCCGCTACGGCTGGTGCCATCGCCATGATGTCGACGGGTAAGGACATCAAGAAACTCATGCTCCCCGGACACACCTCGAAGCTGCAGCTGACGGGCGAGAACGGCCGTCATCCCGTGTTCCGCTTCTACTTCCCCAAGACGGAGAACAACAGCTTTGAGAAATCGGCCGACAACTGGTATCAGATTGTGATGGCCAACATCCAGAGCCCCAACGAGTTCCAGCTGGTGAAGATGCAGGTAAAAATGCCTAAGAAGAACGGCAAGGGAGGACGCAGATTGTTCCCGGAAGGTATGTCGTATGGCATCATGGGCTTTGAGGGCAGCAATGCCTCGAACCGAACGATGGTAGACTTCGAGATCAACGAAATCAACAACAGCACGTTTGAGGTGACCTTCCCCAACGGACTGGAACCTGGAGAATACTGCTTCTTCTATAAGGGCGGACTGGGAAGCGAGGCTTTCAAGGAGCATCCCTTCGGTTTCGATTTCACCGTGCAATAAGCAGAACGATAACATAAAGAATAAAAAAAGAGCTCTCCTGACCGCCTACGGTTGGGAGGGCTTTTGTTTTGGCACGATATTTGCTTGCCCTTGGGCAAAAGTTACAAACATATAAAATAAATAAGGTATGCAAAAAGGTAATATCGGGGTTACTACAGAGAACATCTTCCCCGTCATCAAAAAGTTTCTCTACTCTGACCATGAGATTTTCCTGCGCGAGATGGTATCGAATGCTGTCGATGCGACACAGAAGCTCAAGACGCTGGCCCAGCAGGGTGAGTTCAAGGGCGAGCTGGGCGACCTCACCGTACATGTGAGCCTGGATGCCGACAAGGGTACCATCACCATCTCGGACCGAGGCATCGGAATGACGGAGGAGGAGATTGACAAGTATATCAACCAGATTGCATTCTCGGGTGTGAACGACTTCCTGGAGAAGTACAAGGACAATGCCAACAGCATCATCGGACACTTCGGACTGGGTTTCTACAGCTCGTTCATGGTATCGAAGAAGGTAGAGATTGTCACCCGCTCGTATAAGGACGGAGCCAAGGCAGTGAAATGGAGCTGTGACGGCAGCCCGGCCTACGAGATTGACGAGGCAGAGAAGGACGATCGCGGTTCGGACATCATCCTCTATGTGGACGACGACTGCAAGGAGTTTCTCGAGAAGGCCCGTCTGGAGCAGCTGCTGAACAAATACTGTAAGTTTATGGCCGTTCCCGTAGCCTTCGGCAAGAAGCAAGAGTGGTCGAGCGAGAAGAAGGAGATGGTGGACACCGCTGAGGACAACATCATCAACAGCGTGGAACCCCTGTGGACCAAGGCTCCGTCGAGTCTGAAGGACGAGGACTACAAATCGTTCTACCGTACGCTCTACCCCATGTCGGACGAGCCGATGTTCTGGATTCACCTGAACGTGGACTATCCGTTCAACCTGACTGGTATCCTCTACTTCCCACGCATCAAGTCGAACATCGACCTGCAGCGCAACAAGATACAGCTCTACTGCAACCAGGTATTCGTCACCGACCAGGTGGAGGGCATCGTGCCCGAATTCCTCACGCTGCTGCATGGTGTCATCGACTCACCCGACATTCCCCTGAACGTGAGCCGAAGCTATCTGCAAAGCGACCGCGAGGTGAAGAAGATTTCGACCTATATCACCAAGAAGGTGGCCGACCGCCTGCAGGCCATCTTCAAGGAGAACCGCAAGGAGTACGAGGAGAAATGGGACGACCTGAAGCTGTTCATCAACTACGGCATGCTCTCGGAGGAGTCGTTCTACGATCGTGCCAAGGAGTTTGCCCTGTTCAAGGATGTCGAGGGCAAGCACTTCACCTTCGACGAGTACAAGACCCTTATCGAAGGAGCCCAGAAGGACAAGAACGATCAGCTGGTATATCTCTATGCCACCGACAAGGAGGAGCAGTACTCCTACATTCAGGCTGCCAAGGACAAGGGATACTCGGTGCTGCTGCTCGACGGCCAGCTCGACGTGCCCGCCATCCAGATGCTGGAACAGAAGTTTGAGAAGAGTCACTTCACACGTGTGGATGCCGACATCATCGACAGACTCATCGTCAAGGACGACGCTCCGAAATCGAACCTCACGGAAGACGAGACTGCCAATCTGTCACAAGTGTTCCGCTCGCAGATGCCCAAGATGGAGAAAACGGAGTTTATGGTCGAGGTGCAGAGCCTAGGCGACAGCCAGCGCCCTGTGGTCATTACACAGAACGAGTGGATGCGCCGCATGAAGGAGATGAGCCGTTTCCAGCAAGGCATGAACTTCTACGCCCAGATGCCCGACTCGCTGAATCTGGTACTCAATGCTGACCACCGACTGGTAAAGGAAATCTTGTCAACGCTCAACTCTCAACTCTCAACGGAGCTAAAGCCCATCGAGGCAGAGCTGAAAGGCCAGGAGGCCCGACTGGCTGCCATCCGCCAGCAGCAGGAGAAGAAGAAGCCCGAGGAGCTGACTCAGGAAGACAAGGACATGAAGGCCGAGACGGAGAAGGCTGTCGACGAGCAGAAGCACAAGAAGGAAGAGTTGCTGAACGGTTTTGCCGCCAAGAACGACATCATCCACCAGCTCATCGACCTCGCACTGCTTCAGAACGGTATGCTGAAGGGCGAAGCTCTCGACAAGTTCCTAAAGCGCAGTGTGGACTTAATCAAATAAGGCCATCGGCCACAGACAATAAGCATAAAAAAGGCTTCCTCAACGGGAAGCCTTTTTCTGTATGTCGGCAAACTCGCCGCTGGCATGGAAGCCGGCATCGGCGGCAGTACGTGTCTGTATGCGATAGGCGGGTGAGAGATAGGGTCCCCAGTCGAAGTTGCCGTCGTAGGTAAGGTCAAAGTAGATGTCACGAGTGGTTCCGTCGTCCATTGTTCCAGAGAAGTGGGTTGTGGTGAGTCGGCGCGGATAGATCCAGACAATGTTCCAACTGTCGGCATACTGCACGCGGATGTTACCGTTGATGACCTCCCAGCGGAACTCGCAGTAGTAGTAGTCTTCGTAGCGGCTGCGAATGTTGTAGTCTACCTCATATCCCCAGCCTCCATAGGCATTCTCACGCTCAAAATACATAGTGGTGCGATAGTCGTTGCCCGTGAATCCGAAACGGTCGTAGAGATAGGTCTCGATATATCCCGTCCACGAGCCCTCCAGCACGAAGGCGTCGTCGGCATCGTAGTAGTCGTCATTGTGGTAACGGTTGTCACAAGCCGTCAGGACGCCGGCGAGGGCGATAGTCAGAACGGCAGTCATCAGTAGTGTAAAAAACTTCTTCATAGCAGTATTGAATTTAAAATATGATTCGTAAATTGATGGTGCAAAGGTACTGAATGATTGTATTCATTGCAAATGGAAACACCTCTTTTTCATAGGGATTTCCCTATTTATGTAGAAAAAATACATAATTAGTAAAAAAAAACGATAAAAGCCTTTGTCATTTCAAAATAATTTCCTATCTTTACCACGTCAATTAAAATGACAAGCTGAAAGAGTAAACGATTTCTTTTCCATTATTAATACTATCATTAGAAAGTAAGAAGCGGCATGGTTGTGAAACTCTGCCGCTCCTATTTTTATTTTCATGATTCCTCACCATCTGACTTTTTCTTTCCGAAATCAGGATCGACTTTAATAAAAGCGGTCACAGCGAAGGTGATGGCACAGAGCGCCATTACGATGATAAAGAACATGCGATAGCCCAGGGCATCCTTCATCCAACCAGACAACATACCCGGGAGCATCAGACCCAGATAGGAAATCGCCGTACAGAAAGCATAGTGGGATGTCTGGAACGAGCCTTTGGAGAAGTAGAGCATGTAGAGCGTGAGCGCAGTGAAGCCCACACCATAGCCAAACTGTTCGACAAAAAGACAGGAGCTGATGATAAACAGATTCTCGGGCATAGCATAGCTCATGTAAACATAAACGATGTCGGGCAATGTGATGGCGCATACCATTGGCCAGAGCCAGCGCTTGAAACCGTCACGACCCGCCAGCATACCACCCAGGATGCCACCCAGCGTCAATCCGATGACACCTACTGTGCCGCTGGCCAGTCCAAACTCCTGGGGCGACAGTCCCAAGCCTCCTGCCGAATGGGGGCGCATGAGGAAGGTTACGCTCATCTTGGTCAGCAGTGCCTCTGGGAACCGGTAGAAGAGCAGGAACAGCATCGCATAGAGCATCTCGCGAGGAGGCAGCTTCTGGAAGAAGGTCTTAAACGCTGTCACCACTCCGTGCATCACCTCACGGGCGTTCGTATGATGCGGAACATCCGCATCGGCCTGAGGCATGATATAGCTGTGATAGAGCCAGATGGCAATAAACAATGCCGCCAGCCCGTAGAAGACCAGGCACCACGTATAGGCCATCTGATAGCGGAACATCACCTGCAGCACTCCGGCTACAGGAATCAGCACACCATTGCCAAAGATCACAGCCAGACGATAGAACGTGTTGCGGATGCCCACGAACCACACCTGCTGGTGATCGTCCAATTCGAGCATATAGTACCCATCGGCAGCAATATCGTGCGTCGCGCTGGAGAAAGCCATCAGGAAGAAGAAGGCCATCGTGCCCTGAAACCAGAACGGGGTATTGAGCGTAAACGCCACACCCGCCAGCGACGAGCCCAACAAGAGCTGCATGGTCAACACCCACCAGCGCTTCGTGCGGTAGAGGTCGACAAAGGGACTCCATAGCGGCTTGATCACCCAGGGCAGTCCCAGCCACCCGGTATACAGGGCGATGTCGGTATCGGTCAAGCCCAACTGCATATACATAACAACTGCCACCGTCATGACCACCACATTGGGCAATCCTTCGGCAATATAAAGGGTCGGTATCCACGACCAGGGATTTCTGTGTCTGTTCATTGTCTATTCTTAATATATTTGTTTAATTTTTGCGCCACGATAATAATGCAACAATATCTGCTCGTAGGTATATCCCTGCTGTCCCATGACGGCAGCACCAATCTGGCACAGTCCTACCCCATGCCCCCATCCTTTACCATGCAGCCGGAAACCGGTAGCAGTCTTCTCCACATCGAAGGCCGAACTATAGAGATGCGACTCGCTGAGAACGCGGCGTATCTCAAGTTCCTTGCCGATAGTCAATGATTTCTTGGTGCCGACTATCTTCAGTTTCCAGATACGTCCGCTCTTACCGCGTTCCAAGGGAATCAGGTCGGTAATCTGGCCAAAGTCGTCTTTCAGATTCTCATTGACGAGCTTTGACAGTTGGGCAAAGGTGTACTCTTTGGTCCAGCGATAGAAGTCGTTGGTTTCCAGATCGTAGTCGTTCAGCACCTGCGAGAGCACATTCTTGTCACTGGTATTGCAGAAGGGGTCCTCGACGCTCACCAGATAGGGCTTGGGCGTATCTTCCCAACAATACTGGAACTCCTCAGTGCGCCCTCCACAACACTTTGAGAAACGGGCATCACAGATTTCATTGCCATCACACAGTATCTGTCCGTGGGTCTCTTTCAAGGCCCGCTCGACATTCTGGCTGGTCTGCTTCGTGATACCCTGATAGCGCTGACAATGATCGTCGGCACAGACATCAAAGATGGTGTGATCCTCACGGTCGTACCAGCGTATCAGCTCGTCGTCCTTCTTGATAAACGAGAAGAAGTCGTTCTTCTGCTCCTGTTTCTCCTCTCGCCGCTTCATCTGGGCCAACAGCCACGAACGGGAGATGACGGCGTGGGCCTTCAGGAGTTCCAGCCCTGCGGTAGCCTTCATCTCGCTCGAAATGACCGAAGCCAGATACTTCTCGACGGGGAGTTCGTTGATGGCTGTGATTTTCTCCGACTCTACGACCAGCCGCAAGGTTCCCAAGAAGGTCTGGGTCTCTTTGCGCTCCCAGTGGAAATTGACTCCGATGGTGACGTCAGACAAGGAGAACGAGGCTGTCGGGCGCTGGGGAGTAAACGTCAGCTCGCGATACTGGTTTCCCCGCCATAGGATGCCGCCCTCTGAGAACGACACCGTCTGTTCTCCCTCGATGGTCTCGCCTTTTGCCGTATAGGCATCGTTCAAGGTAAAATGTATTTCCTGACCACTGGCAATACCCACCTTGACGATGGGTTGTTCCTTGTTCTTGAAGTGAAACTCCTTGTCGTGCTCGTGCTGCAGCTTCTCCATCACCTCCTGAGCCTGTTCCGGCGTTAGCGACACCTCGTGCAGGATGCCGAGAGTCTGCTGGGCTGTCAGCGCCCTGAAGTCGTTTTCACGAGGAGTGATAATCAGTCCGCCCATATCGACGGCTCCCGGACTAATCATGCATTGCTCGTAGCAACTGGGGCGATGGCGGCGACGGGGCAGTACCACGCTCAGGAGTTCCTCGCCCGCACGCCACGCAATGATATTCATCATGGGCTCACGGTCCTCGTCCTTTCCGTCCGTATCGCCGGGGAGCGGCAGACTGCGATAAAGGCGCCGGAACAGTTGTTCACCCTCCTCCACGCTATGACTCCTGATGACAAATGCGGTAGCGGGATAGTCGGCCACATACCAGATACCCTCATCGTCCCCGTTCCTAGTCACCTCCGTCAAGTTACGCGACAGTCGCTGCCACGAGGCTTGCAGAGGCAAGAGACCACTGCTGACAGCCTGCAGATGGGCATGATCGGGTGCCGACGCTCCACAACGGGGGCCATTATATAATAAGGTGAGGTCACTATTGAGCTGAGCCAACCGAAGCATCTCTCCGTACATCGGAGCAATCCGCTGCGGCTGGTGTTTCAGGGTTGGCAAGGTGAAATGTACGGGTAAGATGGGAAACGGATTGACCAGCAACTCGTAGCGTCCGTCCACCACCCTGTGCATCTGGGACAGAGGACGGTTCTTTGCACAGAGGAAGCAGGGACGCTCAGCGATCGACTTGGCATCTATCTTGGCTCCCGTCGACTGTATGCGAGCCGGATTCCACTGCGCCTTCAGCGTAAAGCTGTCGGTGACCAGTTCCTTCGTCTCCACCTTCTCTAACTGGCGGTAGCGCTGACGCACCTCGTCCCAGGTCTGCAACTGGCGGGCGAAGAAGCGCATCACCGACGACTGGCTTAAGACATCGTCCTTACCTTGTAGCATCTGCTGGCGGGCCTTCAGCTCCATCGTGCGCAGACGGTCCTTGTAGAGGTTATTGGCATTGACTTTCTCAACGCTCAGCGCGGCATCGGAATTTCCGCCCCAGCGCCGACAAAGATACAGTTCTGTGAAAATACGACCGATACGGTAGCGCCTTGAGAACATCAAGCCCAGGGCATAGTCCTCGCCATAGGATGTATTGGGGAATCCGATACTGCGCAGAACGGGGGTGAAGAAGGCACGAGGCGCTCCGAGTCCATTGATGCGCAACGCATTGTTGGGGCCGTTCTCGTCTGTCCACTCCTGATGGTCGATGATTCCCGGAGGCAGCGTATTCAGTTCGAAGTCGCACATCCGATAGGAGCCGATCACCATTGCTGCCTTCTGGCTGTAGAAGGCATCGACAATCGTCTGCAGCGTCTTGGGTGACGAGTAGAGGTCGTCGGAGTCCAACTGGACGGCAAAGCGGCCACAACGACTACTGTACACCGCCTCGTTCCAGCATCCGCCAATGCCCAGATCGTGTCGCTCGGGCACGATGACATATAGTTTGTCGGCATAGTGCTGCGACAGATCGGAAAGAATCTCCCCCGTACCGTCGGTCGAGTGGTTGTCTACTACTATCACGTTATACTTGAAGCTCGTCTTCTGGGACAGGGCACTCTCCACAGCGTCCTGGATGGTCTTGGCCCGATTGTAGACGGGAATGATGACAGAAGCCTCATACTCGAACTCCTGTTCGCAGAAGTCCACCTCATGATACTGCATGGGATCGACCAGTGCCTGAACGGCTTTCAGGTGTGCCGTGCAGGCCTGCTCCATCTCTATCTGAACGGCCCGGTTGGCAGGATTCACATAGTCGAACTGCTTCTCGCCCGAGGCCCGAAGGTCTAACTCCTCTTCCGTATACAGATACTCGTTCAAATGAAACAGCAGCCCTTCACGGCTGAGGAAGAGGCGCAAATCGTAGAATCCGGCATACTGATAGTCGCGGTCGCGGTCACTGGTGGCATATTTGTGCAACAGCGACGTACGGATAAGCACCAGCGATCCGAAATCGAAGTCGTCGCGCAACGAGCCTTCCTGATAGTCGATGACCGGATGAGACTTACGCTGTCCCTGCTCCATGGTATATCGGTCGGCATAGACCATAGCAGCATCCGTGTCGACGGCGGCCAACAGCATCCGTTCCAGCGCCCTCTCCCCGATAGTAAGGGGAACCGGCTTCAGTGCCAACAGCACAAAGGGAGCCTCAGCCTGCTCGGCTACGCGCATCACCATCTCGCTGCTCTGCAATGGGATATTCTCTAACAAATATACATTTTTCACCGTCAGGTTACTTTCCAACTGTCTGACGGTATAAGACACCTCACCTGCCTCATGACAGGCAAGGAAACAATCTATTTTTTGTATCATTTTAGAACCTGTAATTTCTAATTTGGCACAAAGGTACGCTATTTTATCCACTTATCGGCATTTTTCACATTAAAAGTTTTTAATTATTTGGGATTTCATTCACTTATTCGTACCTTTAACTATGTTGAAGGTACTTCCGTTCAGAAATTCTCAAATAAATTTGGGATTTCATTCACTTATTCGTACCTTTGCAGCGTGAAATCGAAAAAACGACTGATAGGAATGACTCTGACTGAACTGAAAAGCGCGGTTGGAGCATTTGGTATGCCTGCCTTCACTGGCAAGCAACTTGCAGAGTGGCTATACGGCAAGCGTGTAGGCAGCATTGACGAGATGACCAATATCTCCAAGCAGAACCGCCAGCGACTGGACGAGGAGTTGGAGGTAGGACTCATGGCTCCCATCGACTGCCAGCGCTCCAAGGACGGCACCATCAAGTACCTGTTTCCTGTCAGTGGCGACTCAGTCACAACAAGCCATCAGGGACTCTTTGTCGAAACCGTTTTCATACCCGATCACGACCGGGCAACGCTGTGTGTCTCGTGTCAGGTGGGATGCAAGATGAACTGCCTGTTCTGCCAGACCGGCAAGCAAGGGTGGCAAGGGAATCTTACTCCTGCCGACATTCTGAACCAGATTCTGGCCCTGCCCGAGCGCGAGCAACTGACCAATATCGTCTTTATGGGCCAGGGCGAGCCTATGGACAATCTCGACGCAGTGCTGCAAGCCACCGAGGTACTCACCGCCGACTGGGGATTAGCGTGGAGTCCGCGCCGCATCACGGTGAGCAGTGTGGGCGTGCGGGGCAAGCTGAAGCGCTTTCTCGACGAGAGCGAATGCCACGTAGCCATCTCCATGCATTCACCCCTTCATGAGCAGCGCCAACAGCTGATGCCTGCCGAAAAGGCGATGCCCCTGCAAGAGACCATCGAGCTGTTGCACCAATACGACTTTACCCACCAGCGCCGCTGCTCGTTTGAATACATCTGCTTTGGCGGACTGAACGACACACCCACCTACGGGCGCGAGATAGTGCGACTGCTCGAAGGACTTGAGTGCAGGGTCAACCTCATCCGTTTCCACGAGATTCCCAACGTCAGCCTGCCCGCCTCCGACGAGAAACGCATGGAGTCCCTGCGCGACTATCTGACGGCTCACGGAGTCTTCACTACCATTCGAGCCAGTCGCGGACAGGACATCTTTGCAGCCTGCGGTCTGTTAAGCACAGCCCGGCAGACACGCTGATGAGACAACACTAAAAAAACAGAAAACATCGGAATAAACGAAATAAGAAAAATGGAAGAAAGAAAAATTCGCGTAGCTATCACGCACGGAGATACCAACGGTGTAGGTTACGAAGTCATCCTGAAGGTCTTTGCCGACCCCACGATGCTCGAACTGTGCACCCCTATCATCTATGGTTCGCCCAAGGCAGCAGCCTACCATCGGAAGGCGCTTGACCTGGAGACCAATTTCAGCATTATCAACTCGGCTGAGGAGGCCCGCGACGGACGCGTCAACCTGCTGACTTGCTTTGACGACGAGGTGAAGATAGAGTTTGGACAAGCCTCTCAGGAAGCCGGTCAGGCAGCACTCAAGGCACTCGACAGGGCGATGACCGACTACCGTAGCGGACTCTACGACGTGCTGGTGACAGCACCCATCAACAAAGCCACCATCCAAAGTCCCGGATTCCAGTTTCCCGGGCATACTGAGTATATCGAGACGAGTGTGGGCGAAGGCAACAAGGCACTCATGATACTGATGGACGAGAACCTGCGTGTAGCGCTCGTCACCACCCATCTGCCCATCAAGGAGGTGGCACAGGCCATCACCAAGGAAGCGATTGTCGAGAAGGCAACCATCTTCCACAAGAGCCTGAAGCGCGACTTCCGCATCTCCAACCCCCGTATCGCCGTGCTGGCGCTCAATCCTCATGCCGGCGACGACGGCGTGCTGGGCTCAGAAGAGAAGACCATCATCAAGCCCGCCATCGAGGAGCTGTCCGAAAAAGGCATACAAGCCTTTGGCCCCTACCCTGCCGACGGATTCTTCGGATCGTCAACCTATAACCATTTCGACGGCGTGTTGGCCATGTATCACGACCAGGGCCTAGCTCCCTTCAAGACCCTTGCACGCTCCAACGGTGTCAATTTCACGGCCGGACTTCCCATCATCCGTACATCGCCCGATCACGGTACGGCCTTCGACATTGCCGGACAGGGCAAGGCCGACGAGAACTCTATGCGCCAGGCCATCTATACGGCTATCGACGTGTTCCGCAACCGGCAGAATTACGACGAGCCCCTGAAAAATCCGCTGCCCCGGTTCTTCCACGAGAAGCGCGAAGACGGCGAGAAAGTGCGCTTTGCCGTATTCAAGCCCAACAAGAAAACGGAGGCGGAAAGTTAAATTTCTGCCAAAGTATGCCATTATGTCAGATTTTCTTTGTACCTTTGCCCGCTAAATGAATAATTCTGAGTTACAGAGCATCAAGCAGCGTTATAGCATCGTGGGCAACTGCGAGGCTTTGAACCATGCGTTGGACGTCGCCCTTCAGGTGGCGCCTACCGACTTGTCTGTACTCATCGTCGGAGAGAGCGGCGTGGGTAAGGAGATTATTCCACGGGTCATTCACGACAACTCGCCACGCCGACGTGAGAAATACTTCGCCATCAACTGTGGCTCCATTCCTGAAGGCACCATCGACTCGGAACTCTTCGGGCACGTGAAAGGCTCGTTCACGGGAGCCATCAACGACTCTCCCGGCTATTTTGGCGTTGCCAACAAGGGCACCCTGTTCCTCGACGAGGTGGGTGAACTGCCATTGGCCACACAGGCCCGACTGCTGCGTGTGCTGGAGACAGGCGAATATATTCCTGTGGGCGGCACCGAAATCAGAAAGACCAACGTGCGCATTGTAGCGGCCACAAACGTCAACATCCAGCGGGCTATCAGCGAGGGACGCTTCCGCGAAGACTTGTTCTACCGTCTGAACTCCATACCCATACAGATGCCTCCACTGCGTGAGCGCGGCGAGGATATCGTGCTGCTGTTCAGGCTCTTTGCCATGCAGATGGCAGAGAAATACCGTATGGACAAGGTTGTGCTGACCGACGAGGCCAAGCAGATGCTCATGCGCTACAAATGGCCGGGCAACGTGCGCCAGCTGAAGAATATCACCGAGCAGATCAGCATTCTCAGCCCTGAGCGACAGATTACTGCTGAGCTCTTGGCGCGATTCATCCCCCAGGACCAGGAGACCACCCAACTAGCCACCATCCGCAGCGACAGCGACCGTTCGTTCGAGAACGAGCGCGAAATCCTGTATAAGATATTGTTCGAGCTGCGCTCCAACGTCAACGACATGCGCCGCGAGATCAGCACGCTGAAGAGGCAGATCGAGGATGTGCAGGGCACGGGGAGCCATCTGGCTGCCACGCCGAACGTTCCCACCATCCCTACCATTCCTACGATGTCGCCCGCCGCCGTCACCAGTACGATGGAGGAAGCCGAAGCCGAAGAGTATATAGAGCCTGCTCCGGAAGTCGAGAACCTCAATGTCAACGACTGGAGCCGCCAGGCACTCGAAAAGGCGCTCCAGCGCAATGCCGGCAACCGCAAGAAGGCGGCACAGGAGTTGGGCATCAGCGACCGCACGCTCTATCGCAGGCTGAAGCAATACGGACTGGATAATATATAAGAAAAGTAAAACAAGGCAAATTATGAGTAACCTGAAAAGAATAGTGAACATGGTCTGTCAACACAGCTGCACCGACAAGCATCTGCGTCGTCTCTTACCCTTCGGGCTTTTTGCCCTCCTGCTGCTCACGGGCTGTTCGGTCAGCTACAAATTCAATGGAGCCAGCATCGACTACTCCAAGGTGAAGACAATCCAGATAGCCGAGTTCCCTATTCGTGCCTCCTATGTATGGGGACCGATGGGACCCATGTTCAACACCCAGCTCAAGGACCAGTTTGCCTCCCATACAAAACTTCAGCAGGTACGGCGTAACGGCGACATGAAGCTGGAAGGCGAGATTACACAGTACACGCAGCGCAACAAGGCGGTATCGTCAGAGGGCTATTCTGCGATGGCAGAACTCGCGATGACCGTCAACGTTCGCTTCACGAATAACAGCAACCACAACGAGGACTTCGAACGCCAGTTCACAGCCACTCGTACCTATGAGACGACCCAGTCGCTCAGTTCTGTGCAGGACAGACTGGTCGAAGAGATGGTAAAGGACCTGTGCGACCAGATATTCAATGCCGCTGTGGCCAACTGGTGATGAGAGTTGAGAGTTGACAGTTGAGATAGATATGGAACTGATGTCATTGATACAGCATCCCGAGCTGATGGACCGCGAGACTCTCTACGAGCTGCGATCCACACTGGCACTGCATCCCTACTATCAGACGGCCAGACTGCTGATGCTGCAGAATCTCTATTTGCTCCACGATGCTGCTTTCGACGAAGAACTGCGACGCGCAGCCCTCTACATCACCGACCGCCGTGTCATCTTCCAGATGATTGAGGCCGCCCACTATCAGTGGCAGGATACGGTTGCCGAGAATGACAAGAAGGACGAAGCAGCAGACCCCAACCGCACACTCGACCTCATCGACTCCTTCCTTGGCTCGATACCTTCCGACGAGTTGCAGGCACGCCCACAGCGGAAGCCTACTCCCGCCGACGCTGCCATCGACTATGTTGCCTATCTGCTCGATACCGAGAGCATGCCTGACAACGGCGATGTACCTCAGCTGCGCGGTCAGTCGCTTATCGATACCTTCCTCGAAGAGGAACAGGGACGCATACAGCTGAGCGACACACCAAGCGACACCCCGGCCACCGAGGCCAACGACAGCGACGAAGAAGAAACTCCCGAGGAGGAATTCTTCACTGAAACGCTGGCGCGTATCTATATCCGGCAAGGGCGCTATCAGAAAGCCCTCGACATCATCGGACGCCTCAATCAGCAGATGCCGCAGAAGAATGCCTACTTTGCAGACCAGATGCGATTTCTCGAAAAACTAATAATAAACAGTAATAAAAAACAAAATTAACATGTACACATTATTTGTAATTCTTATCGTGATTGCAGCCATACTGATGATCGGTATCGTGCTGATTCAAGAGTCGAAGGGTGGCGGTCTGTCGTCAAGCTTCGCAGGTTATAACCAAGTAGCTGGCGTTCGCAAGACCACCGACTTCATCGAAAAGGCCACATGGGGCTTGGCTGCCGCAATGGTCATCATCAGCGTCGTGTGCGCATGGGTAGCCCCCACCGCATCGGCCGACCAGTCGGTGATGGAGAACATCGAGAATCCTGTCACCAATCCCAACAACCTGCCCGGTTTCGGTGCCAGCCAGCAGAAGGACGCTACCGCACCTGCTGCTACTGCTCCTGCTACAGAGGCTCCTGCTGCTGAAGCACCTGCTGAAGCTCCTGCCAAGCCTGCAAAATAAGGATCTCAACTTTCGCAAGCTTCAGTTTTTAGAGGTGAGCGGTGAGAGGTAAGAGGTGAGAGAAATGCTGGTCTCTTATCTCTTACCTCTTACTTCTCACCTCTTACCTCTTACCTCATACCTCCAATAAAATGCCATACGGAGTTGACAAAAAGGAAAATGAAATAGGGTTTTTACTTAATTATTGCTTAAATATTTGGGTATGTCACGAAAAAAGTGTAACTTCGCACCGTATTTTTGGAAAAAGTGTATCCAAGAGTAAAAAAAGTAAAGAAGTAAGAAACAAAAATAAACTCTTAAACAAAGAACAAAACAATGAAGAAGTACAACTTTAATGCCGGTCCCTCTATGCTTCCCCGCGAGGTGATTGAGAAGACCGCACAGCAGTGTTTAGACTTCAATGGCTCTGGTCTCTCTCTGATGGAGATAAGCCATCGTGCAAAGGATTTCCAGCCCGTAGTCGACGAGGCTGTAGCGTTGGTCAAGGAGCTGCTCTCCATACCCGAGGGCTACTCTGTAATCTTCCTCGGCGGCGGTGCAAGCCTCGAGTTCTGCATGATTCCCTACAACTTCCTGATCAAGAAGGCAGCCTACCTGAACACGGGTGTATGGGCCAAGAAAGCCATGAAGGAAGCAAAGCTTTTCGGTGAGGTAGTAGAGGTGGCTTCTTCTGCGGATGCCAACTACACCTTCATCCCCAAGGACTGGACTGTTCCCGCTGATGCCGACTATCTGCATATCACGACGAACAACACCATCTACGGTACCGAGATTCGCAAGGACCTGGACGTGAACGTTCCCCTGATTGCCGATATGTCATCAGATATCTTCAGCCGTCCCATCGACGTGAAGAAGTACGACGCCATCTATGCCGGTGCCCAGAAGAACCTGGCTATGGCCGGTGTCACCATCGTCATCGTGAAGGACGACAAGCTGGGCCGCGCACCCCGCGAGATTCCCACCATGCTCGACTATCGCACTCATGTCGAAAAAGGCTCTATGTTCAATACTCCTCCTGTGGTGCCCATCTACTCCGCTCTCGAGACCCTGCGCTGGATCAAGAAGAACGGCGGCGTAGAGGCAATGGACAAGCTGGCTCAGCAGCGTGCCGAAATCGTCTATGGCGAAATCGACCGCAACAAGATGTTCCGCGGTACTGCCGTTGAGGAGGACCGTTCGCTGATGAACCTCTGCTTCGTGATGGCCGACGAGTACAAGGAGCTGGAGAAAGACTTCCTCGACTTCGCCACCTCTAAGGGCATGGTCGGCGTGAAGGGTCACCGCTCGGTAGGCGGCTTCCGTGCATCGTGCTACAACGCCCAGACCATCGAAGGCTGCAATGCCCTCGTTGCCTGCATGAAAGAGTTCGAGGCTAACCATTGATCATTGAACATTGAACATTGAATTAAAATGAAGATTCTTGTAGCAACAGAGAAGCCTTTTGCAGCCGCTGCTGTAGAGGGTATTCGCAAGGAAGTAGAGGCCGCTGGCAATGAGCTGGCCCTGCTCGAGAAATATACTGAGAAGGCACAGCTGTTGGACGCTGTGAAGGATGCCGACGCGCTGATTATCCGTTCGGACAAGGTTGATGCCGAGGTGCTCGACGCTGCCAAGCAGCTGAAGATTGTGGTCCGCGCCGGAGCCGGCTACGACAACATCGACCTCGCTGCCGCTACCGCCCACAAGGTGGTAGCCGAGAACACACCCGGACAGAATGCCAACGCCGTAGCCGAACTGGTGTTCGGACTGCTCGTATTTGCCGTGCGCAACTTCTACAACGGCAAGGCCGGTACGGAACTGATGGGCAAGAAGCTGGGTATTCTGGCCTTCGGAAACGTAGGCCGCAACGTGGCTCGCATCGCCAAGGGCTTCGGCATGGACGTTTATGCCTACGATGCCTTCTGCCCCGCTGAGGTCATTGAGAAGGCCGGCGTACATGCTGTAGCCAATCAGGACGCTCTGTTCGAAGAGTGCGACGTGGTCAGCCTGCACATCCCTGCCACCGCAGAGACCAAGCAGAGCATCAACTACGCACTGGTAGGCAAGATGAAGAAAGGCGGCATCCTGGTGAACACCGCCCGCAAGGAGGTCATCAACGAGCCTGAGCTGCTGAAGCTCATGGAGGAGCGTCAGGACCTGAAGTTCGTCACCGACATCATGCCCGATGCCAACGACGACTTCAAGAAGTTCGAAGGCCGCTACTTCTCCACCCCGAAGAAGATGGGTGCCCAGACTGCCGAGGCCAATACCAATGCCGGTATTGCTGCTGCCCGTCAGATCAACGCCTTCTTCAAGGACGGCGACACCAAGTTCCAGGTGAACAAGTAAGCGTCTACCCAAGACATACGGAAAAGGCCTGACTGCTCAGACAGCTCAGGCCTTTTAAGTTTCTACTTCTACGTTGGTACAACTCAACTCTCACCTCTCACCTCTCACCACTTAATGCTCGGAGAGTCTCATTTCCTTATTCATTTCTTTCATTTCTTATTTGCGACAGCATTAAGCATTAAACAATAATTTCCTTCATCACCTTCTTATACTTTCCCTGCTTGACGCGCTCCACGAAGCCGTGCTTCAGCCAACGTTGGCATTGCTTAAGAGCCGCCTGCTGCTCAATATCCAGCACCGCCATCACGTCCTTCACCGTAAACCGCTCGGGCAGGTCGCGATACGCATCTGCATTCTTCGAGTTCTTGCGACGGGGCACATATTCGCGCTCCGCATTGTCCCACGAGTCCTGCAGCATCTGTCCGAAGAAGTAGTCCTGGAAGTAGATCACCGCGTCGTACATCAGCGTGGCGAATTTCAGGTCGTCGTCCGTAATCTCCAGCTTCCCTGTCTTCTTGAACGCATCATACTGGCGGCAGACAATGCGCGGCACGGTAAACCATGTGGCATAGAAGACGGCACGCTTGCGCAGGTAGTCCAGCACCAGGTCGCCTGCCGCCTCCGCCTCCTGCGCACTCAGCTCGCAGAGGTCGTACACATGGTCTATCAGCCGCCCCAAGGGCAGCTCGCCATGCAGCTGTTCCAGTCGGAATCCCCACTGCTTCAGTGCCTCGTCCGCCTGCCAGTCCACCACACGCTTGCGCACCATCTGGAAGTTCGCCCGCTCCATCTGGAAGATGGCCACACGCGAGCACAGTCCGTCGTTGATGTTCCTCAGCGTGAACTTCTTGTGTAGACTGACGTTCGTGCCTGTGGTGACGCTGTTCCAGTAGACGGGCAGGATGTCGTTGATGGAGTCGCCGTTGGCATAGTCCACACCCGACAGCTCGTTGTGAAACGCCTTCAGCTCCAGGTCGTGCTTGCCTATCCATGCCCCGCCGCTCTGCGCCGTGATGCTGGAGTCCAGCTCCGAGTCGAACATATACAGGTGCAGGGGCATCTGCTCGCCGTCCACCAGCTCCTTCGCCCGCTTCAGTCGGCGGAAGAAGATGTTGTTCGAGGTCTTCGTGGGCAGGTAGCGTATCATGCCCTCCGGCTCCACCAGTGCGTCCTGCTTCTGTGCCTTGCTGCTCGTGCCGCGCTTCTTCTGCTCCTGTTTGTAGCGCGTCTCCTGCGCACGCACCTCCGCGTCCTGTGCCCGCATCGAGCACATAATCTGGTCGTCCAGGTGCTTTGCAAAAGACTTGCCGCTGGCAGGGTGGCCGATGATGAGCACCTGCGGGTTCATCCGCTGCCGCGCCCCGTCGTAGTGCTCATACCAGCAGCGCGTCATCAGCGTGCAGTACATCGCCCCGGCGGCAAACACCGCCCCCAGCCAGTTCTCGCGGCTCACTCCCCTACAGGCGTCGGCATAAGGGGTGCCAAGCAGAGGCTCCAGCCTTTCAGCGAACTGCGCGTAAGGGATTTCAGTCCCTGCCACAGGTCGTCCAGCTGTTCGGGCGTCGCCGCCATGAATACCCACACTTTCAAGCACCCCCGCGAGCCTTTTCGGGATGTCTTTGTAGAGCTGACGTCCGCAAGCCGTATCAGCAACACCTCTGACCTCCCCCTCGCCGCGCTCGCGGATGATGTCCTGCACAAATCCGCACAGCTCAAGCACTCGAGCGACATTCGCCGCACTGTTGTCCGTGATATACCGCAGGTCGAGAGCCAGCTGCAGCATCGTTCGGTGGCGATCTCCAGGGGCTGGCGCGCCTCCCTGGGCTTCCTGCCACGCTTCACAGATGCGCCGGTAGGGCACTCCGTGGTACACATATTCTCCTTCTTCATTCTTTTCCAGTGTTATGTTACTACTCTTCTCTTCCGTCTGACCTGCTTCGCTGGCCGTCATGACTTTTTCGTTTCCCTTCTTGTCCGTAGCCTGTGAACGACCGTCTCTATATAGAGCAGCAAATCGCTCATCATACTCCTTGTTCTCATACGTAAACAGTTCCTTGTCCAAATACAGGATGTTCTCTTCCGACACACAGAATGACAGTCTGCTGGCATCCTTGCAGCTCTCGTCCATAGTCACCCCCAGCCTCTCGGCCATCCAGTGCTGGTTGTCTGCCAGGTTGCCCACCGTGGCATCCGCCTTGAACACCAGTCTCAGGCCCTTGCCCGACGGTGTCACGTGCACCAGCAGGACACCCCACTGCTTCAGGTCGCCATGAGCCCTGACCCATTCGCCATAGAGCTCCTGCGGAGCCTCCACATGGTCCACGTCCAGCATCACCAGACCGTTCAGCCGGGCAGTCTCCTGCTTGCGCCACAGCCCCGTCTTGCCACTCTTCGATGTCGACTCCCCGAAGGTAGCCTGGAAGATGAAGGCGGGCTGGGCACGCTTCTTCTTCGCGTCGCCCGTAGCCCGGTATTCTTCTTCGCGCTGCTTCACTTTCGGGTCGCGCACCAGCTGCCAGAACAGCTCCTCAGTGCACAGTTCCGTCGGAAGGAACAGACTGCGTTGAATACTAAACATCCCTTACACCTTGTCTATCAGTTCAGCGTCCTGCGCAGCCATCAGCAGCTCCGTCAGTTCCATAGCCTGGCGTCTCAGCTCCCTCGCAGAGCGGATGCGCCCCATGCCCCTGTTGGCACTGACGAATATCTTGTGTTTCTTCACGCTACGCTTCAGCCACCCGCTCGATGTCACAAACAGCGTCTCGTCCTTCTGCCTGTTGCGGTGGCGCAGGTAGGGTCTGAAGCTCGTGTCGCCCGTCATCGGGTCATAGTACAGCGCACCCTCCAGCCGCTTCTTCTCTACCAGCAGCTCCATGATTTCGTTTTCTATACTCACCTTTCTTTTCAGAATCATACGCTACATCCTTTCTTTTATCATGCTTCCACCTCTACGCTCATCTGGTGCTTCGTGCGTCTGTAGTCACGCTTGAAGCCCCCGCGGCGGCTGCGACGTTCCTTCAGGGCCACCACCTCGCGCTGCAGCTCCACCTTCGTCTTGTCCGTGAAGGTCCGCAGCAGCTTCGACACCTCACGTCCCCGACGGTGTGACTTTCCGTTCAGCAGCACGTGGTAGATCAGTCCCTCAACCAGCTGTCCTTCGCTATCGTACAGATAGCCCTTCTGTCCTACTTCCAACACATAGCCCTCAGCCTGTGTCCTTACCATAATCTCTGTCTTGTTCTTGTTCATACGCTAAAACTTTTTAATGTTATTGATAAATGTTTTGTTTTCATATCGGGTCTGTCCCTGCTGGTCCTGCCAGTCGCGGACTCCCGTCGAGAGTTGAGTGCGCACCATGTCGCCCTCGTTCAAATGTCCCACAAGCGAGCGGGCGTAGTCGCCCGTTGCCTCTGCATAGATGGTGTCTACACCGTCAGTCAGCACGAAGCCCATGCTCGTAAACACCCTTGGCTGACCCTGTTGGTCAGTGTACTGCCTGTCCTGGATAGGCAGCAGCTTCTGAATCTTCATTGTTTTTTCCATTTTGCTCTATTTATTGATATATCTTGAACCGTGCTTCAGTTAACACTTCTTCACCTTGATGCCATAATCGTTGGCAACCATCTCAGATGCTATTTTCATTGTAATTAGTTTTAATTCGTGTAATTTGTGAAATTCGTGTTCGTTTTCTTACTCATCATCCATCTGGCCTCATTCCTCATCCATCAATTTGTCTCAACATGTCAAAGATCGCTTTTTTCTTCTCGCCAAACGTCGTTTCCTCTGTTTGACATTGCAAAGGTAAGCACAAAAAAAGGGCGACGGAAACATTCTTCCATCGCCGTAGAGTTTTTGAAAGTTTTACGTAGCGTTTAACGCTGTTTTAACAGTCCACGTAAAGTTTTTCCGAAATCACGTAAAGTTTTTGAAAGTTTTCTGGGAGTTTTTCCTCTCACGCTGCCATCAGCAGCTCTTCTGTCCTGTCGGCTATCATGACATAGTCGCGGAAACGCTTGCCCCTGACGGGCGCATCATTCTCGTCCCAAAGCCTCGACGGACGGAGAAAGCTCTGCACGGCCATCCGCTGCAATTCGCCCGCACTGGGCAGAAACTCATGCCTGGGCACAATCCTCGCCACCTCTATCACCCTGCCACAAACCTTGTAGTCAGCCTTTTCGCCCAGCTTGATAGGTTTATATGCATCATTGTAAGGCACCAGCCACGCCTGTCCGTCCTCGTCCTCGTAGTAAGCCTTGACGGTGAACCTATCCACCAGCCTCACCAACAGGATGTCACCATCCATCGGCGTTATCCCAGTCTGCACAGTCAGTTCGTCACCCTCGTTGATGCCCGCATCCTGCATCGAGTCACCAATGGCAGGAATCCGGAACTTCCTGTTGCGTTCAATCATGTCCTGCGAGTACCAGTCATCATTCTCTTGATTCGTGTCGCCCACCTCCGTAGCCGGTCCGCAATGCACCCGATTCGTGTAAGTCGGGATATCCGTCTCATACGGCATAGGGGTATAGCCAGCCGTTCTCAGCTGGCCGAAAAGTTCTTCCATCTCTTCGTTGTCCATTTTTGTTTTAAGTTTAATTTAGTGGTTTCTTTATTTTGTCGTTTCACGTGAGACAAGTACCAGTCCCCTGTGCTCCAAATCAGTTGTTATCATTGGTATTTATTATTAATGACCCATTTGCCTTCCTTGCGCCCACCTTCACGAGTGAGAACACCCAATTTCTTCAGTTTGGCAATATCCCTTTCGATGGTTCTCTCATTGACACCTTCCTTTTCCGACATCTTTTCCGACATCTTTTCCGAAATCTTTTCCGAAATTGTCTTTGCTGATAAGAAAGGATTAGCAATTATCATTTCAACTATCACTTTCTGTCTGTCAGTTAGTTCTTTTAGGCCGTCTTTGGGGCCATCTTTTGGGTCATGATTATCTTTACTGGCTATGTCAGCAATGATATTGCCGTCAGCCCCAAAAACGTGAGTGCTGAAAATGCTAAAAATATGCTCATCATATCGCTTCGCGTTCAGTTAAATAAATAGTCCATTCGTTAGATCGTTTTCGCTTCAGTTCACATGGAGGTCAGATCCGCTGTGAGTGAAATGTAATTTTAGAGTGCAAAGATAGTGCAAATCAAACAATAAACAAAATATTTTAAATTTTTTAGCGTACAGGGAGCCCCACCGCGAGCGTTTTCTGACATATTTCTTCCAATTCTTGCGCTGAAATCGATAAAACGACAACTTTTTGCAGCCAAGAATAAGAGAAACAAAGTACTCGATCGTGGTGCTTGTGGAACAATTTGGGAACAATCACCCCCACTGACTTTTATCATAACTACTGATAGTCAGTGGGTTGATTGTATTGTTGTCAATCTTGAAAAGATGATTATTTAATGCCCATAAAATCACTTAGGGGCTTAATCTTAGCTATGTATGTATTAACTGACTCTTTAAGATTCGGTAGTTGCTTGAACGGTATAGGTTTTGAATTGTCAAAATGTAAGACAATATAATATGGTGCATGTGACGGCTCAAAACCATACTTTTCTAATGTTTCTTTTGTCCATATATTGAATTGACCTTTTGACTTCAGCTTAAAAAGTTGACAATCTTCACCATTGGTGTGCAGTAGTACGTACGAAAGACGTTCAAATCCAGGAGTTATACAAAGAGATCCCTTGGAGTCACCTGCCCGCAAATAGCAAATACCTGTTTCAACCATTTTTTCTTTGAGCCCTTTGCGACAGTGATTTATCATAACAGTGACTTCTTCTGGATTTTCAGACATTTTCTTAAGGAGTTTGTTACCTTTTTCCTTATCCTGGCATTCCATCCATCTTTTAACCCCATAATCCAAGTATTCTGAGTTCAGTTCAATACCGATAAATTTACGATTCATAAGTTTTGTAGCAATACCAGTTGTACAACTGCCTGCAAAAGGATCAAGAATGGTAAAACCTTCTTCTGTACAAACTTTGAGGATTCGATATAGCAATCGTAATGGCTTCTGTGTTGGATGCTTCCCGCAGGTTCTTTCCCAACTGCCAGGACTTGGCATTTTCCATACGTCAGGCATTTCTCTGCCACCATTCATTTGTTTCAACATTTCGTAGTGAAAACAATGAATTGCCTTCGGATTCTTTCTCGCCCAAACAATATATTCGGCAGAAAAATTAAGTCTACCACCATATGGTGTTGGAGGTGGATCTGATTTTTGCCAAACTACAATGTTCAGAATCTGAAATCCAAGTTCTATTAGACATTGTTCAACTGAATAAATATTGTGGTATGTTCCACATACCCAAATTGTTCCGTTGTCTTTTAGAACATCTCGGCACTTAGATAACCATTCACGATTGAAAGAGTTTATTTTATCAGAAGTTGACACCCTATCCCAGTCGCCTTTGTCGCAAACCTTTATCTTGCCATTTTGCAGGATTTGTTTTTGACTAGACAAAAAGTATGGTGGGTCAGCAAATACAACATCAACTTTATCCTTTATCTCGGACAAAACGCTGTTGGCATCACCTTGATAAAGGATAAAGTTTTCATTGTCATTAAAATACGGAGTTATCATTACCGTCTCTTTCCGATTTCAATTACTTTGTCATAAATATCACGTACCTGAACACGGTACTTCTCGAAATCAGCATAGTTCCCGTTATTGATGTGGATCTGACCTTCCACAACCTCGCCAGACTCAGACAATTGAGAAGCACGGTGTTGATTGCTGAGCAAAGGGTTATTCTGTACATCTTCACTGGACATTACCCAATAATCTATCTTATCTCGCCATACAGCAATCCATACAAAGACATCACAACATCCAGGCTTCAACTGCTGATAATTCATATCAAACTTTGATGTACTATTACTTGCAAGCGCTTTGTTAGCCAATGTATCTCCTCCAACCTTCTTAACAGCGCGAGACGCTTTTACTTCAACATGAATATCGTTCAATAGCAAGTCATACTCACCACTAAAAGTAGGGTCTAACCGTTTTGTTGGAATCTTGAATTCTGGAACTAATTCCATAAGATGATTCTGTCCCCAAGTTTCACCGAATGTTCTTGGAGCTAACTCAAAGAGATGTAAATACTTATTTCTTTGGAGATATTCTGCTCTCATTTCTAGATATTCATCTAACGAAATAACTCCTTTCGCAATAAGATGAGAAATTGTGTACTCAAATTTATTAAATGGGTACACTGCATACAGTTTATCCAATACAGAATCACTAAGCTGTACCCTTTCTGCTGCCGACAATGATTTTTTGTAGGCTTCAAGTTCTTTGATTAAAGTTTCCATTTTATTTTGCTTCTTTTATTTTTTCAATCAATGTTTCCAGTGAAACTTTGTATTGCTTCAAATCTTCATAATGATTGTTTGTTACAAAAATTTGACCTTCAGGAACATCTCCACCTTTTCCACCTTGATGTTGTGTGCCCATATATAGGATTCCCTCTGGTGACACTATGCTATCTTTAGGTTTTCTACGAGGAGCATTTTCAGGCCTCATGATAATTTTAGACGAAGGTATTACCCAAATATCTATGTCGTCAAGCCACACTGCAATCCAAATAAAAACATCACAGCACGAAGGTTTGAGCTGTTGAAAATTCATCTTGAAATTCAGCCCTTTTATCGCATTGGATATTTCTTCATCTGTACCCTGTGGCTTTTTGTAAGCTTTTTCAACCAAAATGCTTTCTGGCTCATCTTCTGCAACATGTGAGGATTTTACCTCAATTTTAATTCCTTCATCAGTTTCTGTTGGTAACCATAAATCAAATTGGCTAGTATATCCATCTTTCTTAGGAGGATCCACGAGAATACCTTCTTTTTCTTTCTTCAACCAATCCTCCCCCCAAGTCTGACCAAATGTTCTAGGTGCCATTTCAAATTTGTCAAGGTTTGGGTTCCTATGAAAATAAGAATCTCGCAAAGCAATATATTGCTCATACGTTAAGTTTCCTTTGGTCAGAAGAACTGAAAAAATATTGGCATACTTATTAAAAGGATATTTAGAGCTTTTGGTTAACTCGTCGTTACTAACAAGAACTTTATCTGGTTCGGATAGTTGTTCTTTAAAAGAGTCTATTTCATTGTTCAAACGTTCCATTATTTTATCCTTGCTGAGATTTGTTTTTGTTCTTTTTCAGTAATTCCAAAAATTGAATATACTTCTTTGTCAAGCTGTTGCTGATAAGTTAAAGAAAAAGTGCTAGATTGAATATCTGACACCAACGCAGACAATCCTTCATCCTGTTTCTTCGTTAATTTTGGGAAAGGCAGTTCTTGCAAATTGCCCTTCAAAACTTTAATGTCTGAATATTTCAATGAATAATAATAATGATATAAAGTTGAATTCAACAATGCAGCCACACTTTTAACTGAAATTGTATCAAGCTGTGGAATTAAAATGTTTGCACTGTTTAGGCATAAGCATTGTTTGTCATCATAAGCGACAATAGGATATTTAGCTATAAAACGATATATCAGTTTCTCTGGGGCTCGGAAGAATTCCTCTTTTGCACATTGTTGGAAATTTTCCGGATCAAACAGAATATATGATGATTCATCCTGAAGCTTAAACGGATCAACTTGCTTGCCTGCATAAACAGGTTCCAATCCTTCGGCTTTTTCCTTCTTTACCTTATTTTTATTATCACCTGTAACTATTCCCAAAGCCCACAAACTATGTGAAAGCCTGTCATGACATGACGATTCCATTTTCTCAATGATAGAATTGTCAAGGCTGTTAAATGTTTCAAGTGCAATATTACCAAATGTTCTATCTGCTGCAGACAGAGTGATGTTAGTATTACCACCATCACTAGTTACAACATAGGTTTGGGTCGTAGTCTTGGCAGGATTTATTTTTATACTAAAATAATCCGTAAACACTCCATCAAATCTATTATTATAGAGGTCTATTTGTTGTATAGTTGTATCTGCCAAGATAAGTTTTCGGATGTCATTATGTGTTTTAATCTTCAATAAAGAGGTAGGTAACAAAAAATATAATGTACCTGTATCAGTCAATCTAGACAATGATTCTGAAATAACCATTGACGCACGTTCTTTTGACTTAATTGAAGGATAATTATGGATGTATAATCCCTCCTTGTCACTTCCCCATGGAGGATTTGTGTAAATATTGTCAAATTTGAAAGGTAACTCTTTTCGATCATCAGATGAGAACAAATCCTTACTCAGAAAATCCAAGCAAAAGATGTGTGGAAAGAACTCTTTGTCCTTGTGTTTAATCAAAAGATTTACTGAAGCTATCATAACAGCAATAGGATTGATGTCAAATCCATATAGATTGCTAGGATTATTTGTTTTGACAGCCATTAAAAAAGCGCCACTACCGCAGCATGGATCTAGGAATGTCTCAGTATCAGAAAGGGTCTTATCGCCCACAATATATTCAACTACACTCTTACACGTGTAATATTGTCCAGTTATATTTCTTTCACCTTCTGTTATCAATGACTGATATATGAATCCTAATATATCATTATCCGAATCCCATGTGTCGGCAGGAATATCAATCGCCACTTGCTCCAAATGTGAATACTTATGAAGGAAATTCTTAACATGCTTTCTATGCAATATACCATTTTGGGATAATGCAGAATACGCAAGTGTGTACATAATATTCTCCACCGATGACTCAATCTCCATAACATTTTTGAGAAGCATATTGGCTTTTGAGTCATCAAGATAGTTTGTTGCAATAATTCTTTTTTTTGACCGAGTTTTATTAGCCCTCTTAGTCAATTTTTCCTTGGAATCACTATTCAGCTTTTTCCAATTATATTCTGTTGCTTTACTTATTCTTGGCATATTTCAATTCTTTTCGAAAAAATCACTTTGTTGGCCATAGAAGGTTTTTTACATCAACATCTAATAATTCCGCAGCCTTCTTTAGAGTTGATAAGTCTGGCTGTGAAGAATTTGTACACCACTTGCTGACCGTGAGACAAGTACCAGTCCCCTGTGCTCCTTTCATAGAGGCTTTGCGAACTGCCGTAGGCTGCTGCTGCATAGGATGCGTGTAAATAGGTTCTTTCATTGTCTTAGCGTAATATTGGCACAAAAGTACAAAGTTTTTTGGAATTATCAAAATAATGTGCTGATAAATTTTATATCTACTGCCACTTTAGGAAATCTGACATTCTGACGTTCTGACTTCTGACGTTAAGGTGAATTTTGGTAGTTAAAACTGTGATAAAAATAACGACGTGAAAGAAATGAAGAGCGGTTGGTAAAAAATGAATTATAAGTTATAAACTTAATAATATATATATAATATATTATATATATATTATTAAATATTTGTCTTTGTATTTAAAAAAGCACCTTATCGTCAGAACGTCAGAAGTCAGAACGTCAGAAATCAGTGTGATATGGTCCGTAATCGTGACAGGGATTTTCTCTGCAAAATTGGGAGCGAAATAGGGTGAAAAAACAGCGTTTTTTTGGCAGATAATTTGCAAAGACCATGAAATATTCGTACCTTTGCAATGTCGGAAGTGAGACGGAAGGGAGCTGCCAGGCGAGGCAGAATTTGCGTTCAGGCCTGCGAAAATTTACGCC
>JAEEGJ010005509.1_pt1 | contig 39674 bp, 39 predicted proteins | sample 8958761 | NCBI WGS metagenome assembly JAEEGJ01 (sample SAMN16246546, study PRJNA631951) | gut metagenome | biome: gut microbiome; feature: rumen; material: RS-attached | host: Bos | place: Iran: Karaj | collected 2018-10 | reverse complement strand
GGATATGCCGCTCTCGGTCGCGTGAGGTCTTCTTCTCCATGTTTTTGTCGAAGGCCTCGGTGAGGTCGACACCCGTTTGGTTGGCGAGGCAGAGCAGCACCCATAGGATGTCCGCCATTTCATCGGCCATGTTGCGGTTCTTGTCCGATTCCTTGAAGGATTGGTCGCCATAAGTGCGGGCAATGATGCGGGCCAGCTCACCGACTTCCTCGGTCAGCAGAGCCATATTGGTCAATTCGCTGAAATAACGCACGCCGTAAGTCTTAATCCATTCATCGACGGCGGTTTGGGCTTCTTTTATGGTCATAATGATGTTCTCTTTTTTGTCACAAAACAAGCAAAACCATCAAAACCTTTTGACGGGTATGGGAAGCACGCCAACCGGCTACTTCCCGGCGACGACACGGTTGTGGAGCCGCCAACATTTTTATTGAAGTTTTGCAAGTTTTGTAGGTTTTGTGATGAATACTATAAGTTGTTCGCGTCAAAAATAAGTGTTTTTTGGTTTCGACCATCAAATTCAGGCAATAATCTTATCTTTGCACGGTTTTAAGAAAGATGAAAAGCATCAAATGGTTCATAGTATCCTTGTTTGTTCTGATGTCGCAAGTCATTGTGGCTCAGGAGCAAGACACTGTGCAACGCAAGAAGACTCGTATCAACATTTTACATTATGACGTAGCCACTTACTCGAAAAGCATGGGCGATGTGCAAAGGCTGATTGGCCACGTGAAAATGCGCCACGACTCGGCCTATTTCTTCTGCGACAGTGCCTATTACTACCAGAAAAACAACAGTTTTGATGCCTATCAGAACGTTCATATCATCGTTAACGACAGTGTTGAAATTTTCAGCGACCTGCTGAATTATGACGGTGACACCCGCTTTGCTGAGTTCCACGACAACGTACATTTGAGAGACGATTCCACCAACCTTTACACCGAATACCTCACATATGACCGCAACTTACATCTGGCTAGTTATCCCGATAGTGCGACTACAATCCGTGGAGACAAGACCTTGAAAAGCCATTACGGCTATTACCGTGACCGAATCAAGGAATTCTCGTTTTTCGAGAATGTTGAAGTATTTAGTCCCAAATATCAGATGTATACCGACACTTTATTTTACAACACGGATATTGAAAAGATGTGGTTTCAAGGGCCAACTACTATTATTAATAAGGAAAATGTGTTGGAAGGAAAGCATGGTTATTACCTCGTGAATGAAGATCATGTTTACCTTGACAGGCGTCCTTTCATGCACAACGAAACCCAATTGATGTGGTCGGACTCCATCTTTTATGACCGTAATCGGGGCTTGGCACAAGCTTATAGTCAGGTGGACATGATTGACACCTCATACAAAGTCGTCATGCGTGGCGATTATGTGGAGATGTGGGAAAACCGAGGCCTCAGTTTCGCCACCGACAGTGCCTATGCCATCAGTTACGACGGTGGCGACTCGCTTTATATCCATGGTGACACGCTATTCATGTACTTCGATAAGAAGAAAGAGGAGGCCAAGAAACTCATCGCACGTCGCCATGTGCGCTTCTTCAAGTCAGACTTGCAAGGCAAATGCGACACGCTCACTTATTTGGTGGAAGATTCCATTATCCGTATGCGTGTGGCACCGATTCTCTGGGCCGAAGACAGCCAAATGACAGGCACCGATATTGACATTAAAATCAAGGAAAGTACAGTAGAGTGGGTAATGCAAAAAGGGAATGCTTTCATCATTTCGCAAGACACGATAGAAGGTTTCAACCAAATCAAGGGCAAGGACATCACTTCGCTTTTCAAGGATGGCGATATTCATCATGTCAACGTGGATGGCGACCAAGCTGAGACCATCTATTGGATTCGTGATGACGATGGAGGACTTATTGGCATTGATGTGTCAAAGTCAGCAACGATGGTGATTGAGATGGAGAACCAAAACGTTTCCATCATCAAGTCGTTCAAAGGCATTGATGAGACGATGTATCCCGAGACAGACCTGCAAGAAAACAGCCGCTATCTTCAAGGTTTCAAGTGGCATGATGAGGCCCGACCCAAGGACAAGGACGACATTTTCCGACGCATTGAAGCTGAGATGCCCCAAGCAGAAGTCACGCCAAAGGAAACGCCAATTGAGCCGTCAACAGAAGCTACTGAAGAAACGGAAATCAAAGAAGCGCAGCCGAAAAGGCATAGACAGAAAAGGGAATAGATGCTGTTTTCCAATCCAATAGTTGAGCCAAAAAGTATATTCTTTGCATTGCATTTGATAGTATTACCTTAATCTGCCATTAATGAGTAATCCTTTTGTCAACATACACACTCACGCGGCAAGAATCAATGACAACTTGATACAAATTGTCAATCTGGACTTGAACCAGCTTTGTCCCAAGCAAGGCCATTACAGTTATGGCATCCATCCGTGGGCATTGGATAAGGCTGATTTTCAAGTTGATGAAGCCTTGAACAAACTGAAAGAGAACTTACAACAGCCACAAGTCATTGCCCTCGGTGAGGCAGGTTTGGACAAGATGCACAAAGCGAGTTTTAAACAACAGATTGCCGTTTTCGAGCGTCAAATCGAGCTTTCGGAAGCCTTGCAAAAGCCAATGATCCTGCACGATGTACGTAGTCATAACGAAATCATCGCCCTGCGGAAGAAGCACAAAGCCCAACAATCTTGGATAGTTCATGGCTTCAGCGGAACGGAACAAGATGTAAAGCAACTCATCAGGCAAGGGATTTATCTTTCCGTAGGCGAGAACCTATTGCATCCAGAAAGAAAGATTCATAAATCATTCAAATTCATAGATTTGGATTATCTCTTCCTTGAAACCGACATGGCAGAAATCGGAATTGAGAAGGTTTATGAAGTAGCAGCAAGACTGCTGGAGATGGATAATAATGCACTGAGAAAGAAAATCTTTCGTAATTTTGCAACCCTATGGAACATTGGCAAAACAGAACCCGCCTATTAATCGGCGATGAAGGTATCAACATATTGAAATCCAAGCATGTGCTTGTGGTGGGCTTAGGTGGCGTGGGAGCCTACGCCGCCGAGCAGTTGGCCCGTGCGGGCATAGGCCGCATGACCCTTGTTGATGGTGATGTGGTGAACGTCACCAACCGAAACCGACAATTGTTAGCCTTGGAGAGCACCGTCGGACGACCGAAAGCCGAAGTGATGGCCGAGCGCATCTGCGACATCAACCCAGAAATCGAGTTGACCGTCCTCAACCAATACCTGAAAGACCAAGCCATCATTGACTTGATGGCGCAACCCTTTGACTATGTGGTGGATGCCATTGACACAGTGGCACCCAAGGTATTTCTGCTTTACTACGCCAAACAAAACAACCAGCGCATCGTGAGCAGCATGGGCGCTGGCGGCAAGTTCCATCCCGAGCAGGTGGAGATTTGCGACATCTCCAAAACCAACCACTGTCGCTTGGCTTTCTACATCCGCAAACGTCTGCACCGCCTCGGTGTCTTCGACGGCATCACGGCGGTCTATTCGCCCGAACCCGTCGACGCTTCGGCCATCATCACCGAAGGTGTTGAGGAGCAGAATAAAGTCTCCAATGTGGGTACCATTAGTTACTTGCCTGCCACCTTCGGCCTTTTCTGTGCCTCGGTGGTGATTAATGAATTTCTTGGAAAATGAAACCGCAGCAGTCCCTGAGCCTGTCGAAGGGCCAGCGTCAACCACAATTCAACACTTCAATATGACCAAAATCCTCTTTATATGTCACGGCAATATCTGCCGTAGTCCCATGGCCGAGTTCATGATGAAACACCTTGTCGAAAAGGCGGGCCTAAGCGAACAATATGAAATCGCCTCGGCAGCGACTTCGACCGAAGAAATCGGCAACCCTGTCTATCCACCGGCGCGGCGCAAGCTGGCTGAGCACGGCATCGGCTGTGAGGGCAAGACCGCACGTCAGATGACGCGGCAGGACTATGCCTATTACGATTACATCATCGCCATGGACCGTAACAATGTGCGCAACCTGAAACGGATGTTTGGCGAAGACACCGACCACAAAATCAGCCTCTTAATGGATTACACTCATCGTCCAGGCGATGTCGCCGACCCATGGTACACGGGCGACTTTGAGGCCACTTGGCAGGATGTTTCGGAAGGATGCAAAATACTGCTGGCCTATTTGGAAGAGTATCCAACGCTTGAGAAATGAAAAAACGTCTCCAGATAATCCTGTTCCTGTTTGGCTTGGTAGTGATGGCTGCTTGCCATGACAACCAAAGCAAAACGGAGGAAAGGACGAACACCAAAACACAAAGGCCAACCCCTATTGAAAAGGTGGCTTCGCCCGACATTTCCCATGCCGATGACACCTTATGTTACAAAGACTATATCTTTTTCTCGCAGCCCGTCCCCGAGGCTGTGAAGACCCGAATGCTTGGTAATTCGCTGCCTGAGACGGCAAAGATTGGGTTCGACGAACTCCGTTATCTCACCCTTTATCATTACGACTTCAAGGGGCACCTCCAGCAAGGCGAGATGGTGTGCAACAAGGCCATCGCACACGACTTGCTTTGCATCTTCAGGACCTTGTTTGCAGAGGCCTATCCCATCAATAGCATTCGACTGGTGGATGACTTCGAAGCCTCCGACGAGGCCTCCATGCGAGCCAACAACAGCTCTTGTTTCAATTACCGCACCATATCTGGCTCTTGGAGGCTCTCTCAACATGCATTCGGCATGGCTGTCGATATCAATCCGCTACAAAATCCTTGTGTCAAAGGTTCGCGCATTCGTCCTGCAACAGCCACCGACTATGTAGACCGGAGTAAGCATTTTTCTCATAAAATCGATGACAATGACTTTTGTAGAAAAACGTTTGAATCATACGGTTTTCGTTGGGGTGGTCGCTGGCGTAGCGTGAAGGACTACCAACATTTTGAGAAAAAAAGGTAAAGGGGGGTATTGGCTGTCAGAAACCAATACTACCGCACACAAGTCAGAGAATCTTTTATTGATTGTCAGAATCTGTATCGGAGGAGATGACAGATGGCTTAAAATCTTATTTAACTAAAAGGCTGCATCACTCTTCCAAAAATTCCATTCATATAAGCCAAAGCCATGCCATAGTTGCTAATCGGAATACATTGATTCACAAAGAGATTTGTGCGGTTAAGGAGTTGCTTGCGTGTACTCATGCAGCCTCCGCATTGGATGGCCATGGCGTATTTTTCAGGGTTGGCGATAGGGGAGAGGCCTGATACATATTCAAACTTGATGTCTTTTCCCGTGTATTTTAAGATCATGCGAGGTAACTTCACGCGTCCAATGTCCTCGCAAGTGCTGTGATGGGTGCACGATTCCAACAAAAGGACCGTGTCGCCATCCTGCAATTGCGAGAGGTGCGGCGTGCCCTTCACATAGTTGTCGAAATCGCCGCGTAAGCGTGCCATGATAATGCTGAAACTGGTGAGGGGTATCTCCTGCGGGACGATTTTGCTTACAAAACCAAACACCTGGCTGTCGGTAACAATCAAGGAAGGCTTGGGCATGGTGTCGAGATACTGCTGTAAATGCGTCTCCTTCAGCACCACGCAGATGCATTCGTTGTCGAGTACGTCACGAATGGCCATCACTTGTGGCAAGATGAGGCGGCCTTCGGGGGCCTCAGAGTCAACAGGACAGACTAGCACCACCACTTCATTGGGATGGATGATGCCACCCAACAGCGACACTTTCTGATAAGCACTATCGGGAATAGTCTTTTTCAGCGCTTCAACCAATGGTGTAATGTCATCATTTCTTGAAACACTGAAATCTATTATTTTAACACCAGTATTTTGCTCAATCACAGCTTTCACAACGGCAAGAAGCGGTTCCTCGTCGGCCTTGTTGTGGACGATGAAAAAGGGCACCGCCAACTCATTCATTCGGGCAATCAGCTGCTTTTCTGGCTCGGCGAAGTTGTTCCCCGTGACGACGAGAATAGCACAGTCGATTTCCTCCAACACCTTCATCGTTTTTTCCACGCGCTGTTGTCCCAATTCACCCACATCATCAATGCCAGCTGTATCGATGAGCACACAAGGCCCGATGCCGAAAATCTCAATGCTTTTCTTGACAGGATCGGTGGTAGTGCCCGCCGTATCGCTCACGATGGCGATGTTTTGTCCCGTCAGCAGGTTGATGAGGCTGCTTTTGCCGCAATTTCTGCGACCGAAAATGCCGATATGAGGCTTCAAATCCTTTGCCATTTACTTTTGTTTTTCAATTTTGACGCAAAAATAATAAAAAGTTGTAGAAAATGAGTAAAAACTTAATACATTGATAATAAATAATATATCCGACAGCAAACGACAACAAACGACTACTGTCGACAACAAACGTTTAATCAACGGCTTAGTCTTGACAAGTGTTGTTACTTTGCATCGTCAAACCAATCAAGGTGCGACAAGACAGTTTAAACTTATTCATTAATTACAAAACACACACAACTATGAGTACAATGAGAAATTCGGTCATTTTGATTGGCCGCCCGGGTGCAGAACCTGAAACGAGAACTTTCAACGACAACCGCATCGTCACGCGCTTCAGCCTTGCCGTGAACGAGACACACCGTAACGCCAACCACGAACAAGTGAAAGACACGCAGTGGTTTAACGTGGTGGCTTGGGACAAGACCGCCGAGCGTGTTGCTCTGGCAGTGAAAAAAGGCAAAAGAATCGCCATTGATGGTGCCTTGCGCAACAATGAATGGATCGACAAGAACGGCCAACGCCATGTGTCGACAGAGATTCATCTGAACAACTTCATCCTTTTGGATTGGGGAAAAGAACAAAACAACTAAACACCTATATTAATTAATAACAATTAAAACACACACAACTATGAGTACAATGAGAAATTCGGTCATGCTGATTGGCCGCCCAGGTGCCGAACCTGAAGTGAAAAGCTTTAGCAACAACAGTAAAGTGGCGCGTTTCCGTCTTGCTGTCGACGAACGTCGCATGAATGCCAACAGAGAATGGGTGAATGACACGCAGTGGTTCACTATTGTGGCATGGGGTAAAATTGCAGATCGCGTCGAAAACAACGTCAAGAAAGGCATGCAAATTGCCATCGACGGAAGTCTGAGAAACAACGAATGGACCGATGACAAAGGTCAACGCCATTCCAACATTGAGGTCTGGATCAATGACTTGTTTCTGATTGACAAAGTCAAGGATTAAGATTATTCGTTTTCACGCAGTCAGTGAGATTAATCCGCTGAATTATGAAGCGACCAATATTGCATTGCGATGCTCATAATTCAGCGGATTTTTTTTTGAGAATAACAGAATTTTTAAACAAATCTTAGGTGTTTTAGGTTTTTCATTATTTTTGCAACCGATAATTAATTTGTTGTAAAATGTTTCATCGGCACGCATCATCTCGACTTTGTTTTATTGTAGTCGTATTATTTGCCTTGTTTTTTGCGGTTGGAACCCCAAAAGCCTGTGGTCAGGATGTCTCTCCTGGCATTGATTTCTTTTCGGGCTTAGACTTCAACTTCAAGGACATGGATTTTGAAACCCAGTATAAGTTCTTGATCCGTTTGACTCCTGGTTTCAAATGGAACATGGGAAACCATTGGCAACTGGCAGGACAAGTTCGTGTACCGATTGTGAACCAATATGGAAGTGAATATAAATATGTTGATTTAACTGTATTTGATATTAGTAAAGAATTCCACATCAAAAGTTTGTATCTCAAAGCCAGTGCAGGTGTGTTCAGCATGAATAGATATGGATTAGATCTCAAGGCATTCCTCCCGTTGTGCGATTGGTTTGCTTTTGAGGGACAAGCTGGGTGGGTTGGCCTGATGACTATTAATCCTAATTGGTATATTGATGTACCGGATCGTTTTGTGTGGACCGTCGGAGGAGATGTGTATCTGTCAAAATCAAATACCCAATTAAGAGGTGTTTTAGGTCGGTATTTGTTTAAAGATTTTGGTGTAGAAGCCGAAGCTATGCGTCATTTCAATCACACTACGATCTCAGTGTTTGGTCGTTGGAACAATAGATTTGGTTATGACGCCGGATTCAAAGTGGTCATAGCACTTCCCCCTTATCATCGGAAACATCGGATGGTGAACTTCCGCCCAGCCTCTAGCTTCTGCATATCATATCTCGTTATGTATCAACAATTCGGTAACGTCATGTATCGTACCGATCCAGAAGAAAACGGACGTGATGGTTGGTTCAGCCGCGATTTTTTGCAGTGGGGTAGCCATACTATGGATCCAGATTTCATTATCACTGAAAAGAATAAAAAAGAATGAAACATTTAAATAGTATCATTGTAATATTTCTGTTGTGGCTGCTCCCCCAAATGGGCAAGGCCCAACAATATACAGGCATTTCGGGATTAGCCCATATTCCTTCTGCTGAGATGAATCATGAAGGCGATGCCTTTATTGGTGCACATTTTCTCAACAAACACATGACACCCGACACGGGCTTTCTTTATCAAGGCGAGAAATACCACACCTTCGATTATTATTTGGCACTCACTCCTTTCAGTTGGATAGAAATGAGTTATGTGTGCACTGAACGCATCTATAGGAAAGATGCGCAAGGCAACATTGTTAATTGGAGCAAAGATCGTTATGCATCGGTGAAAATACGGCCTTTGAAGGAAGGCAAATTCTATCCGGCAGTAGTCATCGGCTGCAACGATGTTTTAACTTCGGCTTTCTATGAAGACCAGTCAAATGTACAGCTCTATTTTCAGAATTGGTACATTGCAACGACAAAACATTTTGAGTTTTCTGGCAACGAGTTAGGTTTGACACTCGCATACCGCCATTACTATCGCCGATACAATGCCAAATGGAACGGACTGGTGGGCGGCATCACATTTAGACCTGCATTTTTTCCCCAAGCTAGGTTAATGGCAGAATACACCGGTAACGAATTCATATTGGGGATGGATATGTTGTTGTGGCAGCACTTACGATTGCAAGCCAGTCTAAAAGATTTCAAATATGTAAATGCTGGACTTTGTTTGCAGTTTAATCTCCTTGGGAAAAAGTATCTTTATTAATTCCATCGAACGAAAAATTTTGAAAAAAAAGCAAAAAAAATGTCAATGTGATGAAAATATGCTTATCTTTGCTGCGTCTATTGTGAGGAAAATATTTCTTAATGCGATATAATAAACTCACTTTCAGAAAGAAAGATAGAATCAAACGGAGTATTAATCAATTAAAAAACATAAAACTATGATGAAGAAAAGATTATTAAAACTCTTACTGGTAGGTGGCTTGGTGATTTCATCAATTATTAGCCTCAATTCCTGTAAGAAAAACAAGGAGTCTAATGAAGACCCCAAATCCTTGCCTACGATTGAAACTTCTGTTGCTTGGAATCGTGATTTTGGATTTTATTGCCCTTATTGTGGGGCAACCATAACTCCAGGTACTACAGATCATTGGCATTTGTTCGGGACAATTTATGGTCATGATGAGGGGTTTGAAGTTGATGCTTGTGAAAGGGCTTATAATATACCTGAGGGTTATCATTTTTGCGGTTATGCTGCTGAAGGACGTCCACATAGACATCATATTGTTTATAATTTAGATGGAGGTACTGGGCCTGATGGTTATATCACGAATTCATGGCATGTTGGTGGCGGAGGGATTTGGCCGTAATTTGTAGCTTTAATAGAATAGTAAAATAAAGACCTCGAAAGTTGAAAAACTTTCGGGGTTTTTTGTTGTATTTCACTTTTTTTCTACTTTTGCGTTTGAAAACGACACAAAACCTCATAAAATTATTCACTTAATTCAATTCACTATGAAAAAGACTGTATTAATGTTGGCCGCCCTCGTATTGGGTTCAATGGCCTTCGCACAGAACGCCGACAAAAAACAAGCTGTCGACCAGTATGGCAACACAGTGAACGTCAAGGCACTAGAGACGTCAAGTCGCGATGGTATCTTGGTGTTCGAATCCAAAGAAAAAGACTACAAGTTCTGGTTTGACACCAGAGTACAGGTTGACTTTGGTCACTATTTTGGTGCCCAGGAATGGGCCGACCCGATTGGCTCAGGTGCCAGCATTCGTCGTGCACGCTTTGCGGCCAAGGCTCAAATTACACCTGATTGGTATGGTGAGATTGACATGGAACTCGCCAACGGTTCCTTCGAGCTGAAAGACGCTGTGGTTCGCTACAACGGCTTGAAGAACTGGCAGTTCACTGTCGGTAGCATGAAGCCCGACTTCACCATGTCGCGCAACACTTCTTCGCGTTATCTCATGTTCATGGAACGTCCTATGGTGATCAACGCCTTTGCGCCTAGCCGTCACCTCGGTGTCTTCGCCAAATACACCAACAAGTATTTCTTCGGTAGCGCCAGCGTGCTCTTCCAGGAGATTGAAGGTCAGGAGACTCGCGATTATGTAGAGGCCAACAACAAGGACTATGGCATGGACGAAGGTCTTTCCTACGTCGGTAAGGTCGTGGTGCGTCCCATCAACGAAGACAATGTGGGTATCCATGTCGGTGGTGCTGTGATGTACGACGCCCCCAAGACTTCCGATGAGATGGGTGTTTATAGCGGAACGCGTTTCAGCTGCCGCAACACCACCAACATCAGCCGTAAGAAATACATTGACACCGACGACATCAAGAACACCGACCACAACCTCATCGCCACCGCCGAACTCGCTGGCCACTACAACGGCCTGCGTCTCGAAGGCGCCTGGGTGTCGGACTGGACCTACATGAAGCCTGAAGTCGGCATCGACAAACCTTATCACTTCCAAGGCTGGTACGTGGAAGGTGCCTGCCTCCTCCTCGGTGGCAAGCAAAGCTACGACTCCGACGGCGCCAAGTTCAACCGCGTGCGCACCGGTCGCAGCTGGGGCGACATCGAACTCGTTGCCAAATATGAGTTCCTCGACATGAACGACTACGAAGGCCGTGGCGACCAAGCCATCTATGGCGGTTCCGCCGAACTCTACGGCGCTGGTCTCAACTTCTACTTCTCCAAGAACGTGAAGATAGGTCTCAACTACCAGTATGTCAACAACGACCGCTATGCCAACGGCAAGGGCAAGCTCAATGTCGGCCTTGACGCCGATGGCAACCCGACCAAGGACTTCACCAAGGTCACTGCCGCCGATGGCAAAGCTGGTGTGAACTATCACATGCTGCTGGCCCGTTTCCAGGTCGCTTTCTAAAGATATGAGCACATTTAATTTACATATTGGATGCAAGACTTTGTTGTATGGCTTTCAGCTTTCAGCAATCAGCTTTCAGCTCAGAAGCAAACGAGCTTATAGCTGATGGCTGATAGCTTATAGCCATCAATATCAAAAAGTCTAATATCTTATGTCAAGTTAAATGAAAGTAATATAAACCTTTATTTAAAAATTGAATAACCCTTTAAAATTGAGAATAATATGAAAAAGATAATGTTTGTGGCTCTGGCCCTTTTGATAGGTCTTGCCTCTTGTGTCAAGGATAAGCAATATCCAGGCATCACCATTTCCAATGTTACTTACAATCCTACTGCTGTCCAAGAAGATGATGAAGTCACGGTGACAGCTACGATTACCAGTTTCCAAAAAATCCTCGAAGCAAAAGTGGTTTATACTATCGATGGTGAAAGCTTGGCATTGGCAATGACTGAAGGTACCGATAACCTCTATAAAGCTGTTATCCCCGCCTTTGCCGACGGAACGAAGGTGAGTTTCTATGTCGAAGCCGATAATATTGAGGTTACGGCTGCTTCTCCCGTTATGGAATATACCGTGGGTGCAGTCGCTGTCGACTACAGCGTGCTCCGCCTCAACGAACTCAACGGTAACGACAAGTTCATCGAAATCTACAATGCTGGTGCCGATGCCATCAACTTGAATGGCGTTTACATCATAAAGGACAATGAAGCCCAAACCTGGACTGGCGATAACACGGTGAAGATTGAAGCTGGAGCTTATCTTGTGCTCTATAGCGAAGATGTCGTCGCCGACCATCCCGATGTTCCCGAAACCCTGATTTTCCATAGCGGTCTCTCCGCCAAGAAGAATGTTCGCATCCAGCTCTTCACGCCCGCTGGTGAAATCATCGACGACTTCAACCTGACGGCCATTGAGCTGAACGGTGAAGCCTATGGCTATGCCGGCAACCAAGCTCCCGCCTCCTACAGCCGCAATGCTGATGGCAAATGGTACTATGCCGATGCCACTCCTGGTGCTGCCAACACCGATGGCCAGAATATCGTCCTCGGCCTCGAAGGTGGCGACACCCCCGAGCCTCCGACTCCAGAAGAGCCCGACTACACCAACCTTGTCCTCAATGAACTGAATGGCGACACCAAGTTCATCGAGTTCTACAACAAGGGCAACCTCGACCTCTCCATGGAAGGCATGTTCATCACCAAGGACGGTGTTGAAGACGACATCAAGTGGACGGGCGACGCCACCATCGTGGTTCCCGCTCATGGCTATGTGGTGCTTTATAGCGCTGATGTGTCAGCCGACCATCCGGAACTGGGTGAGAATATGTTCTTCAACAGCGGTCTCTCTGCCAAGAAGACGGTACGCATTGCCCTCTACATGGCTGATGGCACCGAAAGAGATGTGTTCACTAGAGGTGAAACAGGTGAATGGGGACAGACCATCTCCAATGTGGCTCCTCAGTCCTATGCCCGCACACCCGACGGCGGTGACTGGAAGCTGGCCGACCCGACTCCGGGCGAAGCTAACCCCGCCGAAGGCGAAGACATCCCGCAGGAATAAAGTGAAAAAGTGAGATTCCCTTCGGGAATGGAGTTCTATTCATAAGTTATTAAGCGGCGGCTTGTAAAGCTAACATTACATAAAGCCTGACCAGCCGCCGCCTTTTATACAAATCAAACATTCTCCATTCCCCGAAGGGGAATCTCAAAATGTAATCTTTGGATTTTGAATTTTAAATCATTGAATCATAAATAACTCTATGGCAAAAGAAGAAATGAAAATCGGCGAAGTGTCGAAGCCGAGATTTGAGTTCCGCTCCTTCGGACAATGCTTCTGCGAGGCCCACAAACGCATGGCCCGCCTGTCGATGCCCGTACCCGAGAAGGTTTGGGAGCGCCTCAGCGACGAGATCTATATCATCTCCCGCAAAAACGATATCAACAACACCAAGATACGCGACGGCAAGATGGACATCAAGACCTTCGTTCAATCCGTCGATGGGCTTGAGCAGTGGAATCCTCTGATGAAGGGTGAGTTCCCCATCAGCCGCGAGGTGCTTGAGAAGGAAGTGTTCCCCGCTTTCATGGTCGAAATGCCCAAGCTGACCAAGGACACCTATACCTATGACGAGTTTATCGCCATGGTGAAGGCCAATCCAGACCTGGCTGCCGTGCGCGTCCACAAGCGCCGCTTCGGCTACATGGTCAACGACACCATCTGCGAGTTTGGTGAGGTGCTCATCAACGGCGCCAAGGTGGTGACCATCAACTCAGAGTCGACTGAGATTGAGGACATTAAGAAGACCATTAAGGATGTGGGTCTGGAAGGTGTCGAAAACATCAACTATTTACAGGCGATCAAGCGCGTCATCGGTATGTCCGACAAACCGCTTGCAAACGAATAAACGACTATGGCACAAGAGATTGAAAAAAAGTTTTTGGTAAAGGGTGACTTCAAGGCCGAGGCTTTCAAGGCCACGCGTATCACCCAAGGCTATCTCAGCAGTGTCCCCGAGCGTACCGTCCGTGTGCGTGTGAAGGGCGACAAGGGCTTCATCACCATCAAGGGCATCGGCAACGCCTCTGGTGCCGCCCGCTTCGAGTGGGAGAAGGAGATCCCCGTTGACGAGGTGCAGTCATTGCTCGAAATCTGTGAGCCTGGTGTCATCGACAAGACCCGCTATCTTGTGAAGAACACCGATGGCAAGCATACTTGGGAAGTGGATGAGTTCTACGGCGACAACGACGGTCTCATCGTGGCAGAAGTCGAGCTCGCCGACGAGAACGAGCCCTTCGACAAGCCTGCCTGGCTCGGCGAAGAGGTCACCGGCGATCCCAAGTACTTCAACTCCATGTTGATGAAGAATCCTTATAAGAACTGGTAATAACCTAAAAGAGACTGGGTTGCGCAACCCTTAAGCCTTTACCGTCATGGCGGAGACGCATCCGCCATCTCCTAAGCGCGAAGACGACACTTTTCGCTTCAGGAGATTGCGGGTCAAGCCCGCAATGACGGTCAAGGCTCAGTCTCGACTCAAACAAAACCCCTATGAGCACATTCGACCCTTTGGATATGAACAACTACAAAGTGGAGAAACTGCCCAAGATGCAGAAATCCAACTTTGAGAAATGGATGGCTCGCCTCGGCGGCCCCTTGGCCATCATCGCCTTCATCGTGATTTATTGGTGCTGCCACATCGGCTTCATCGACAACCTGAACACCGAGATGCTGACTGAAAAGGCCTTGAAGCGTTGCAACGACATTGGCTTCGAAGAGTTTCTCCGCACCAACTACGCCATGCTCGCCATCTTTGTCGCAGGTCTCATCCTCTGGATGACGGAGGCCATCCCTAACTACCTCACCTCACTGTTCATCATTCTGGGTATTGTGCTCTGTAATGTCACTACACAGAAGGAGGCCTTGGCCCAACTCGGTCACCCTGTGATGTGGCTGAATATCCTTTCCTTCGTTTTGGCAAGTATGTTGGTCAAGACGCAGTTTGCCAAGCGATTGGCCTTAGCCTTTGTCATCAAGTTTGGCAAGAGTGCCAAAGGTGTGCTTTGGAGTTTCTTGATCATTAATTTGGTGCTGTCGGCCTTTATCTCGGCTACAACAGTGAAGGCCACCATCATGTTGCCCATCTTTATGACGGTGTGTGCCATCTATGGTGCCTCCAACGGCAACCGCAACAATTTCGGCCGCAACCTCGTCATCCAGAACCTCTTCCAGGTGAACATCGGTGCCAATGCGTTCTATACGGGTAGCGGCGCCCACCTGCTGGCCATCTCGCTCATCGCGGGCTTCGTTGGCAGCTGCGACTTTGGTTATTCCGACTGGCTCATCTCGTGCGGCCCGATGAGTTTGCTGATCTTGGTCATCGGCCTGTTGCTTGGCACATACGTCTTCTTCCCGATGAAGAAAGAGGAGCAGGTACCTCAAATCGAAGGCGGCTTGGAGCGACTGAAGGAAGAGCTTAAGGCCATGGGCAAGATGAAGGCTGAAGAATATAAGGCCGTGGGCATCTTTGTTTTGGTGCTTGTCCTTTGGGTCACGAAAGGCACCTTCCACAACATCGACGAGACCATCGTCGCCCTGTTGGGTGCCGTCCTCGCCCTGCTGCCGGGCATCGGCGTGGTGAAATGGAACGACGTCGACATCCCTTGGCACCTGATGCTCTTCTCAGCTGGTGCTTATACCTTAGGCTCAGGCCTCAATGCCACCGACCTCCCCAACACCATGGTCAATGCCGCTTTTGATAGCCTCGGCATCACGGCCAACACGCCTTTCTGGGTGCTGTATGTCATCCTCACCTTCTTGATGATGTATTCGGGTCTGGTCTTCCAAAGTAAGACCATCCGCACCATGGTCTTCGTGCCCATCGCATTGGGCGTGGAGGCGCGTTTCGGCTTCCCCGTCATGAGCCTCAGTCTGCCCGTGGCCATGCTCATCGAGCACTGCTATGTGCTGCCCTTCAACAGCAAACCCGCTGCTTTGTTGTACAACACCAATATGTACAGCCAAACTGACGCTTTCAAGTTCGGTATCACCATGATGACCATCTCATGGGTGCTCATCCTTGTCTGGGGCGAGACGGTGCTGCATTGGCTGGACATCACGCCGGGGTTGTTCTTGGTGAAGTAATACTACTTTTTTCATGGCTTTTTTTGCAAAAGAGTACAAAATACGCTATTTTTGTACTTTCTAAATTGCTAATGCCATGAAAAAGATACTCTTACTACTGCTTTTGTTTCCCTTTACCCTCTTCGCCCAAGTCACCGATGACTTCTCCGACGGCGACTTCACTCAAAATCCCACTTGGTCAGGAACGACGGAACATTATACGGTGAACAACAGCAAACAGCTCCAACTCAACGCGGAAGGTGAAGGCACAGCCTACCTTTCCTTGCCCATCAGCGAGTATGAGTCTATGGAATGGCAGTTTTGGATTCGCGAGGCTTTTGCCCCTTCGGGAAATAACTATACGGATGTCTGGCTCAGTGCCGACAACACTGACTTGCAAAATGTCACCCAAGGCTATTTCCTGCGCTTCGGCGAAGGTGGCAGCAACGATGCCATCACCTTGTTCCGCAAGGATGCCGACGGACAACAGCAAATTTGTCGCGGCACGGAAGGTACCATCGCCGCCTCATTTGCAGTCTCAATAAAAGTGACTTGCGACCGTGAGGGCAATTGGATGATTCAGACATGCTATGACAACTCGGGTATTTATCTCATTGAGGCACAAGGTACAGATGATACATACGGTCGCGGAGGCTATTTTGGCTTTTGGTCCAAGTTCACATCCAGCAACGCCACGAAGATCTATTTCGACAACGTCTATGTCGGTCCTCGCATCGCTGACCACGAGCCACCCCAACTCCTGACCTGTGAGGTGCTGGATGTGACGCATCTACAACTCTCCTTCAATGAAGCGCTGAATGAGACGACAGCACTCAACACATCCAATTATTCGGTGGATAATGGCTTGGGTAGTCCGATGTCGGTTAGCTTCGGCACCAATCTAGCTCAAGTGGTCTTGGAGTTCGAACGCGAAATCAGCAACGGTATTAATTACACGCTTACCGTCAGCGGCATCAAAGACCTGTGGAACAACATGATGGACCCGACAACCATGGCCTTTTCCATCTACGAAGCCTCGGAATACGATATTGTCATCAACGAGATTATGGCCGACCCGAATCCCGTGGTGGGTCTGCCCGAATGGGAGTATGTGGAGCTCTACAACACCACGGAATTTGGCATCGACTTGAAAGACTGGCAAATACAAATTGGCTCAAACGACAACACCTTTGGCAACTTTGTCCTTGCTCCGCACGGTTATGTCATCCTTTGCCACAATGATGCCGTATCCGAACTGCGCCAATACGGTGATTGCATCGGCTTCAGTTCTTTTTTGGTGGGCAACAGCTCTTCGGCGATGTACCTCTACAGCAAGGCTGGTGTTCTGGTTTCTCGAGTCAACTTCAGTAATTCTTGGTACCATGACCCTGACAAGGCCAACGGAGGCTGGTCGGTAGAGCAAATCGACCCGCTGAATCCTTGCGCTGGCGCCTCCAACTGGACCGCCTCGACGGATGCCTCGGGTGGCACGCCAGGCCGCATTAATTCGGTGAACGGTGAGAACAATGTTTCTCCCAAAGTGGAGCGCGTGAGCATGTTCGGCAACCAAATCGTCCAGCTGTGGTTCGACCAACAAATGAATTCCGCTGAACTTCTTGAAACGCAACACTTCTTTGTGGAAGAGACAAACGAACATCCTCAACAGACGGTCATAAATCCCATGGACGGCACCTATGTGGAGCTCCAATTCGACCGCGGATTTGAGCAGGGTCTTGTTTATACATTGGTAATTAATGGTGTGACCAACTGTGTGGGGACAACCATTGAAGCCGACACCCGCGTGCAGTTCGGCATCCCGAACGACATCACCGAAGGCGAGATCCTGATTAACGAAATCCTCTTCGATCCCATCGCACCAGGTGTGGATTATGTGGAGCTTTACAATAACACCGACAAGACCTTCGACCTCAGCAATTTGATGCTTGGCGTCATCAAGGAGAGCTTCCCCAATCCTGCCGATACGACTTTGAAGGAAATCACGCCTGACAGCCGTTTGTTCCTGCCTAAAACTTATGTTTTGCTCTCCACCAACAGCGAAATCGTGGGCCAACAATACGACTGCCCGACGGACAACTTCGTACAGATGGCATCCTTCCCAAGCTATGCCAACGCAGGAGGTACAGCCATCTTGATGGGCAAGGACGGCACGGTGGTCGACCAGATGACCTTCTCCGAAAAGATGCATTATCCACTGCTCAAGGTCACGAAAGGCGTGGCTTTGGAGCGCGTCGCCTTCGACCAGCCTTCTATGGATGCCAACAACTGGCATTCCGCTGCAGAAAGTGCGCATTTCGGCACGCCGGGTTACGAGAACTCGATGATGCAAACCGCTGAGCCTTCCAATGACGCAATCTCCATCAGTCCCGACATATTCTCGCCCGACGGCGACGGCTTCGACGATGCCTGTTTCATCAACTACCATTTCGATGAGGCAGGTTACACGATGAACATCTACATCTTCAATGTAGCTGGACAATTAATACGCCACCTGGCCAAAGGCGAGCTGGTAGGGCAGGAGGGCAGCGTCCTCTGGAACGGCCTTGACAACAACGGCAACAAGGTCCCCGTCGGTGTCTATGTCGCCGTGACCGAGGTCTTCAATTTCGATGGCAAGGTGAAACAATTCAAAAACGCAATCGTTGTCGGTACGCGTTAATCTGTATAGATGTTGCGCACAACGTTTTTACATATCCATGTTAGATTGTGCCAAAAGCTGCTTTGTATCAGGATTGAAGGCGGTCAAATTGCCCAAGCCAGGTTTGTCGGTCACGAAAACGCCGTTGTCCAAAGCGATGAAATCGTGGTTTTGGGTGTTCTCGATGACCAAATTGATGAAGCTGTAGTCGACGGGGATGTGACCGTGGATAATCTTTTTACCGTGTGATTTATTGTAGTCGACCTTGAACTTACGGGTCCACATCATGCTTCTGGTATCCTCAAACGGGTCGGCAATGTTGAAGTTCAAGCCGGCATGCACGAGGATGTATTCTTCCAATTCGATATAAGGCACGCAAGCGTTCATCCAGTCAATGTACATTTGTGGAATCTCGCGCGGATGTTTCACGCCAAAACTTTTCAGTGTTTCTTTGGCGCCTACAGCCTCCCATTCCTTTTGTTCCGTGTGCTTGCCACCGAATAGTTTCTTCTTCTGGTCTGCCATGAAAGCTTTCACGCACATGTCCTCGTGGTTGCCCTTGATGAAATGCACGTTGTATTCTTCCTTTTGCAGTTGCATGAGATAGTCGATGACACCCTTGCCATCGGGACCGCGGTCGATGTAGTCGCCCAAGAAGTAAAGTTGGTCGTGTTTCGTGACCTTGAGCATGTTTTCAAGCAGCACCTTCACCGTTTGGGCGCAGCCATGAATGTCAGGAATGATCCAGCGTTGTGACATGGAAATTATTTTAGAATAGTTTGTTGAGATTCAATGCTTTGTATTGTTTGCGCAAGCGTGTTTTGAAAGTCCAGCGCAAATCGGAAATCCAGCGTCGGCACAGTTCGCAATAGTCAACAAATACCATGTAGGAGCAATGGAGTAATATTGCTCCGAGCAAGGCCCAATACCAAGGCAGGTTGCAGAACAGGATGATGGTGCCCACGATGAAGATGATGGGAAATAGCACGAACTCTACACCGAAGCTGACGGTGTTGCTGAAGGCTTTGTCTTTCAGTTTTCCCCTGATAATCAAAGTGGTCAGCCAGACAGGGAGATTGACTGCTGCCGATGCTACAAAATAAGGCAAACCTATAAGCAAAACGGCCAGTTTCCATAAAGAATCAAGCAAAGGATATTTCTTTGCCGTCGAGGTGACGGAAATTTTCTGTCGCTTACGTTCGGCAGCGAAGTCCATAACACGTTTGAAAAGGCTTTGGGCTTCTTCGGGCTGTTTTTCCTTAAATGCCAATATTTTGTCGACTGTAGCTCGATTCCGGAGCATCTTCTTGTAAAGACCGCCAGAGCGTTTTTCGTTTTTCATCTTCACGATTTCCCAAATGGCATCGTAGTCGTCATCGTCGGGAATGTAGGTGAAGAGTTTCGAAATTTCGTCATGGAGTTGGTCTTTCAGCAGGTTGATGTTGGCGGCCTCGTTTTCTTCAGTGGTGTGCTTGAAGAATTCCGTCACATTGATGGGTTGGCCGAAATTGATCATCGTCGTGCTACGGAAGCGGAAATAGTCGCCATATTCGATGGCCGTGGGGATGATGTAGACCGGACTTTTGTCACCAAATTGCTTGTTTGCGTCGACGGCAATATGAAACAAGCCTTTCCCCATGCGCATCAGCGAATGTTTGGTGCGATGGGTACCTTCGGGGAAGAGGTAAAGGTCGACATGGTCATGGATGACATCGACAGCCTTGTTGAGCGATTCGTCGTTGTTGCGTACTGCTGCCACGCCGTTGCGTATCCGGAATATGGGCAAGATACGGAAGAAGTTCAACAACTTAGCCACCGCTGGGTTCTTGAAGATGTCGCCACGTGCAATGAATACTTTTTTCGCATTGTTCGATGCTAGCAAGACCAAGGCATCCATCAGTGTGTTGCTGTGGTTGACACCAAAAATCACGGCGCTGTTTTTTGGAAGATGCTCTTTCCCATGCACTTCGAACCTTCGGTATGCCCGACGTGTGTGCCAGTTTACATAAGGTAACAATAAGCTATACCAAAAGTCAGGGTCTTGTATTTTTTTGGCCATTTTCGTTGCAAAATAAGTTTACAAAAATACAAATTTACCCCCAATCTAGGCTCTTTTTTCATGCAAAAAATAAATTTTTGTATTTTTACCGCGCCAAAATGCTATATGATGAAGATAAAAACATTCGTTATTTTAGGAATCATTGTTTCATTTTGTTTCCTTTACTCTTGCGATAATGTGGGCAAGTCAAAAGAAAATGAAATCGATAAATCTGATGAAAAACAAGAGGAAACAGTGACGGAGGAGCTCCAAATGCCAGAAGACACTTTAACGGTTTTTGAACATCTTCAAGAACGAGGTGTCTTGGTTGCGGTGACTAATTGCAGCGATATTAATTATAATATGTATAACAATCATCCTTCGGGTTTTGAATACGAATTGCTGAAGGATTTTTGCGACACCTACGATTTGAAACTTGAGATGATTGTGAATGATAACATGGACAGCTGTTTCAGATTGCTGGATTCAAAACGGGTAGATGTGTTGGCTACTGGTGTTGGCTTGACCAAACAACTGAAAAAGAAATACTTGCTTTCGAATCCAATCTTTACTCAGAAAAGTGTTCTCGTTCAGCGAATGCCTAAGGACTGGGGCTCGATGTCGACGAAAAACGAAATCGAAAGCCAATTGCTGCGCTCACCGCTCGACTTGGCGGGAAAAACCGTGCATGTGACCAAAGGACTTCATTCCGCAAAAGTGTTGGAACACCTTTCAGAAGAAATCGGCGACACCATCTATGTGGTGGAATGCGATACACTCAACCCTGTCGAGCTGATGCGTTTGGTGAACGAAGGTCAAATTGACTATACCGTTGTGGATGAATATATTGCGAGGATGGCTTCCTATAATCTCAACAGTGTGGATACGAAACTTGCTATCAGCTTGGAACAGCCCATTGGGTGGGCGATTAAGCAGCAAAACAACGATACATCACTTCTAAAGGCTTTGAACGATTGGATTGACAACGCCGAGCAAAAGCACCTCAGGAAGGTGATGTTGCGCTATGTGAAGAATGGCAAGTATATTTCGTCAAGACGCGAGGAATCGAATAAACGCTTGTCGTCTTTTGACAATTCCATTAAGAAAACAGCCAGAAAAATTGGCTGGGATTGGCGTTTGCTGGCAGCTTTGATTTACCAAGAATCGCGCTTTAAAGTGGATTTGGAAAGCGAGAAAGGGGCTTTCGGACTGATGCAGCTGATGCCTTCGGTGATGAAAAGATACGGAATCGACTATGATTCATCAGTCGAAGAACAATTAGACGCGGGCGGAAAGCTTATTTCGTATTTGGACAAGTCGTTGAAAAACAAGGTTGTTGATAGTCTGGAGCGGGTGAAGTTCATTTTGGCTGCCTATAATGCGGGTTTGGGCCATGTTTATGATGCGCAACGGCTTGCTCAGAAATATGGCAAGGCCCCTGACTTGTGGGACGACAATGTTGATTATTATATCCTAAACAAATCGAAATATCTCAATGACACCTGTTGCAAAAGTGGTTTTTTGAGAGGCACCCAAACCTACCGTTTTGTTGAGGAAATCATGGATAGATACCATCATTATCAAGCTTTATTGGATTGAAAAACGAAATTGCTATGAAAAAACTGTTAAGCTCTTTTGCGTTATTCGTCTTTTTGTTCGCAGGAGTTAAGGTAACTTTCTGCCAATCTTTTAATGGAGGGCTCATCGTTGGTCCTACTTTCTGCCAAGTGGATGGCGACCATTATGCAGGTTTTCATCAGTTGGGCTTTACCGCAGGGGCATACGTGAATTTGCCCTTGGATGACCATCTCTCGACACAGATGGAGCTGAAGTACTCTCTTTTGGGTGCCCATTCCTCGCTTAAGGAGGTGACGGAGTATTATTACAATCCTTACAGTCTGCGTTTACATTACGCCGAGATTCCATTGATGTTGCGATACGATTTGGGATATTTCCGCGTCAATGGTCGGCCATTGGATTTTATTGCTTTGGAGGCGGGTGTCAGTGTTGATATCCGTTTGAGGGCCACTGAAGACGTGGATGCTGATTATGAAGTAACTACATCGCGTTGGAATTTCTTCTCCATGACAGCCAATGGAGGTGTTCATTTCGCTCTCAGTGATCATTGGGGCGTCGGGGCGCGCTTTATGTATTCCGTTGTGCCGTGCCGCTTCACGGGCAATCCAGGGTGGTTCTATAACCAGTATTATAACAAGGTCATCCAGTTCACGTTGACCTATAACATCAACTCTCCCTTGAGATAAATTCGATATTCCTTTTCAACCCTTCATAACCAGCGCGTATCACGGCGGAGTGCTTGAAAAGTGACTCAAAATCAGCTTGATTCAACTTTCCCCAATCGCTCTCTTTCATGCTCAAGAGTTGTTCCGAAGGCTGAAACTCAGGCTCTATATTGGGTAGGGCGAAACGGTTGTATGGACACACATCTTGACAGATGTCGCAACCGTACATCCAGCCTTTAAGGGTCTTTGGGTCAATCCCAGCAAGGCTGCCTTTGTATTCAATGGTCAAATAGGAGATGCACTTGCGAGCATCGATGTGGAAGGGGGCCTCCAAAGCGCCTGTGGGACAAGCGTCAAGGCATTTGGTGCATCGACCGCAATGGTTGGTCAAAGGTTTTCCTGTCTCCGCCAATTCTATGGGCAGAAACAGATGTCCGATGAAGAAAAACGAACCTCCACATTGTCGCAAACTGCGTCCCGCAGTTTGTCCTTTTTCATAAGATTGACTGCGAGACGCAGTCAACGACAATGGAGGATGGATTAATGTGGTGTTTTTGCCGATAAAACCCAAGCCGCAACGTACCGCCCAGGCGCGGTCGAGTACAGGCGCGGAATCTACAAATATACGTACGCCTTCCAACTTTCCGGTTTGTGTCTCAATGCGTGCCAAAAGCTGCCGCATTTTACGTTTCAAGACATCGTGATAGTCGCTACCGTAAGCATATTTTGCAATTTTATACTTGCTTGAACTACCGATTTCCTGCTTGGGAAAATAATTGTAAAGTACGGTGACAATGGATTTCGTACCTTCCACTAAGAGACGTGGGTCGTAACGCTTTTCTTTGTTGCGGGTCAGGTAACCCATCTCGCCTTCACGTTTGCCTTCAAGCCATTGCTCCACATGTGCCGACTCTTCATCCAGAGCTGTCGCTTTTGCAATGCCGCAAGCATCAAAGCCCACTCGTTCGGCTTCTTCAGTAATCCATTTTGACACGCTTTGCGTCATTGACTACGTCGAATCTTTGATTTGCGAGGCACGAAGCAATCTTTAGAATGGAGCAAACGTCAAACCTACCGATAGCGGATGGAAGACTGGGGCGTTGTGGCCGACCGAGAACACTGGGTTGATTTGGTAGGCGGCAAAGGCACTCACCCATTTCCAACCGACACGCAAGGTGGCGGAGTAGGCCATACGCTCGACATTGTTGATGTAGCAAAGTTTCTCATGAACGGTGACGCCGCTACCGTCAGTAAGTGAGCCATCCTCGTCATCGGGACCAACAAATTTGGTTTTTGTGGCCAACATTATGCCTACTTTAAAACCTACGCCAATCTTAACGGCATCCTTAATGCGGAAACGAAGCTCCAAAGGAATCTCAGCATAGGTTGGGTTGACCTTATAGCGCTTGAAATTCTCTACGCCACGGTATTCTTGGTATACTAAATCTCCGTTGGTGTAAGGATTCAAGATGCGCGAGTAGGAGAAATAATTGTGCGATGACAAACCTGCACCGATTGACACCGTGTGTTTTTGGCTTTCGCCCAAAGGGAAATTGTAGGTTAACGCGAAGCTCACACCTTGGTTGAAACCGCGTGGATCCCAGTTGTCGCTGGGAGCGAGTTGGAAGTCACTGAAAAGGTCGAGGTTTACGGTGAACTTGTTATCTGTTTTATTGGCAATGAGTTGGGCAAAGGAAGTCATTGAGACAACCATTGCAATGAGGGTGAAAAGTACTTTCTTCATTTTAATATTTTGATTTGTTTTTGACAATTAAAAGGCTCTTCGACAAGCTCGGGGATCACCGAAAAGTTAAGGTTGCCGAGCCAGTCGAAGCGTCTATATGATTACATTTCTAAGTCTTTCATTATGGCGGTACGTTCATCAAGCAGGCGGTTGATATCCTCATCGGAAAGGTCGGGCTTGCGCAGTTGGGCGTCGATGGCCGACAATTTGGCTTCCAAGTTCTCGGTGGTGCCGGGAATGTCGGTCAGTTGTTTCTCCTTGTTGACAGGGGGCTCTTGTGGAACAACGTTTTGACTTGCTTGCTGTGGGTCACCAGTAAAATTCTTCAATTGTCCCATCACCATGCCCACCATTTGTTTTGTAAAAGGATCCAATTTGTATATCTCGACTTTCATGTCGTCTTTGATTTCATCGAAATCCTCAAGAAACATCTTCAGCTGTTCCTTTTGTTCTTCATTGATACCTGGAATGGCGTCAAGGTCTTGATTCTCCATGAGTTTCTTGAACATGTTCAAGAGGTCGTCGAGTCCGTTATTGAAGTTGTTTTCTTCCATTTGTTCGTTTTTTTGTTCGTAAAGGCAAATTTGCGTGTTTGCCCTCCCTATCCAAAATCGTTCCGTTTGCAAATAAACGGAAAAAATGCGTACCGATTGCGACAAATTGGCATTTTTTTCCGATTATTGCATTTCAATTCCAAACCGAACAACTGAACAACTTCCAACTGAACACCTGGTGATTATGGATTTTAAGACTATAAAAGTACAATTGGGCGAAAGCATGGCATGGGTTAACCTCGACCGCCCTGAGGTGCGCAACGCGCTGAATGCCGAACTGATACGCGAATTGACAGAGGTTTTCGACTGGCTCAATAGCCGCGACGATATCCGTGTCATCATCTTGAAAGGCAACGGTCCCGCATTTTGTGCTGGCGCAGACCTGGCCTACATGAAGGATATGGCGGGTTTCAGCTACAATCAAAACATCGCCGATGCCGAAAAGCTCTCTAAACTGTTTCAGACCATCTATTATTGCGATAAGGCCGTTATTGTGGATGTGCATGGGGCTTGCATCGGCGGTGCCAATGGTATTATTGCCGCTGCCGATATCGTGATTGCCGAAAAGAACACAAAGTTTGCCTTCTCAGAGGTGCGCTTGGGCATCACGCCGGCCACCATTTCGCCTTTCGTGGTGAGCAAAATCGGGACTGCCGCCGCTAAAGAATTGATGTTGACAGGTCGTCGTTTCACTGCCGATGAGGCCAAGGATTTCCGCTTGGTGAATGTTGTTGTCGGTGAGGCTGAGATGATTGACATGGAACGCCAATATATCGACCATTTCCTGAAAGCATCTCCTGATGCCATTGCCGAATGCAAGAACTTGCTTCGCATGGTGACGGGCACCGACGACCGCTACAATCCCGTTTTCATGCAGACCTCAGTGGCCATCGCCAACCAGCGCATCTCCAAGGCAGGGCAGGAGGGCATGAAGGCGTTTTTCGAGAAGCGGAAACCGGAATGGTGTCATTGATTACGCAAAAAGCAAAAGTAAAATGCCACAAAAAACCAAAATAAAACACCACAAAAAGCAAAAGTAAATCACCGCAAAAAGCAAAAGTAAAATGCCACAAAAAACCAAAATAGTTTTTCTAATTCAATTATTATCAGTAATTTTGAAACAGATGTTGTTTTGAAAGAAAGTTGTACTTTTGCCTCAACTAACGATAGAACACCTTCATGAAAAAACGCTTTCTTTTCCTTCTTCTTGTTTTGTCCGCTTTGAGCGTTTTCCCGCAAAACAGCGAGGATGTGTTGTCTTTGCCGGATTCGCTGGTGGGGCGGTTGAAGGAACACCGCAAAGCAGATTTGGCCCGAGCAGAGGCTTTGGATGCGGCGATTATGTTCTATTATGATGAACATAGGATTTTGGAAGCCCATGGTTATATTATTGAATTGTTGTCTTTGGCTGATGATTTGAAAGATAATTTTTGGATTGCGCAAAGCCAATACTATAAATCTTTATTTGAATTAGAGAATAACAATTTTGATGTTTTTTTATCTTACTCGGATAAAGCACTTGAGCAGGCCGATATGCTTCAAATGACGGACCAAGTACGTGTATTATTGGGCAGGATTTATCTGTCGAAATCCGGCTATTTTATTAACATGAATTTATTTCCTGAAAGCCAAGAAGCTATACAAAACGGGCTAAATGTTTTGAACGGTAGCAATACCAAGGTAGAGACGAGGCTTCTTAATAATTTGAGCGTGATTTACAACGAAATAGGTAATTATGACGATTGTATCAAAACCTTAAAGAAGGCTATTAACGGCGAGAAAAAATGTATTTCTTATGGAAATATCGCATCCGCTTATCTTGGGAAAGAATGCTTCGACAGCGCTTTAATCTACACAGACTCTGCATTGTTAGTTTCCAATTCGTTGTATGACAGCTTGGTAGCAATTCATTTTAGAGGGATAACAATGGTTAGGATGGGCCATCTTGACATCGCCGAACAACTTTATGATGAATGCTTGAGCAAAACTCGTCTAGGACATAGTTATGCCTACCTGAATTCTCTCATCTACCAAAACTCAGCAAGTATTGCGGCTGATAATGGTAATTTCAAAAAAGCATTGCTCCTTGTTGAAGATGGAATACAGTTTTCACGGTATAGTCGAAACGACAGCCGAATTGTGGATTGTATCAAACTTAAAGCACAGATTTTGAGTAGTATGCATGAATTTGAAAAAAGCATTATTTGTTTTTTGGAATATGATTCTCTTCGTAATGTCTTACTTACAAATCAAAACAAAGATAGGGTAAATGCCATCATACACGAAAATGAGGTCAGGATTATGCAGCAACAGTATGACACCGAAACAAAACTTGCAGAACAACGCCAGCTATATACTATTATCATAGCAGTTCTAATAGTCATTCTTACATTCGTTGCTGTATTTTTCATTATCAAGATAAAAAAGCAGAATGAGATGTTGTTGCAACAGGAACTAGAACTGCGCAACCGTGAAATCACAGCTAAATCCATTGGCAAAATGCAAAGCAACGAAATGTTGAACGATATCATCGAAAAGCTTTCCGAGATGGAAGAGCATCCTGAAAAGAATGTATTGCCAAGTGCCATTCGTGATCTGAAAACCCTTGTGGATGCTGATGCCAAAAAAGATTTTGACCTGCATTTTGTACAGATGCATCCTGATTTCTATCAAAAACTCTTGGCCGACTTCCCAAAACTCACCCAAAACGAGCTTCGGCTCTGCGCTTTCATCAAATCCAACCTCAGTATGAAGGAAATTGCGGCCATCAATGGCATTTCTGCCGATTCGGTGAAGACTGCCCGAAAGCGCCTGCGCAAGTCTTTGAACCTTACTGGTGAGGATACGAGTTTATTGGAATTCTTGTCGAAATACTAGCAATTTGCCAAAATTGTATGTTTTTTATATCAGTTATTTTCTAAAATTGACACTAAAAAGAATCAATTTTATAAGAATATTGATTTTTATTGGTTACAATTTTGTATTTTTGCAGCCGAAATGACAAAACAAAGAGACCATGGAAAAACTATTGCAACGCTATCAAGCTCAATTGGACAGGACAAAAACCGACTTTGTCCGCTATCTTCACGATGAAATTCGTTGGGAAGCACGGCTCAACGCCATCCTTGGCGCAAGGGGCGTCGGAAAAACCACTTTGATGTTCCAACATGTCTTGCTCAGCGGCGAACGCGACACTTCTCTTGTGGTGTTTGCCGACGACATCTATTTCTCAAAGCATACTTTGTTTGACATGGCCGACACATTCTACAAGAATGGTGGCAAGCATCTTTATATTGACGAAGTACACAAATACAAACATTGGTCGACTGAGATAAAGAACATCTACGACCAAATTCTTGACTTGCAAATTGTTTATACAGGCTCGTCGATTCTCGACTTGGAGAAAGGCGGTGCCGACCTATCGCGCCGACAGTTGAAAAACTACATGCACGGGATGTCGTTCCGCGAATGGCTTCAATTGACGCAAGGCATAGAGGTGCCAAAACTAACGTTTGACGAGATACTTTCGGCAAAAGCATCTTTTCCGTATGCCGAGCACCGACCGTTGCCTTTGTTCAAAGAGTATCTTAGAACGGGTTATTTCCCATTCTGTCGTGAGGAAGATTACCTTGAGCGACTAAGTGCGGTAGTTGAGCAAACACTTGAGATCGACATTCCCCAATTTGCTGGTCTTAGCGTCGGAGTGATGCACAAACTCAAGCAACTGATGCAAATCATCTCACAAATTTCGCCCTTCAAGCCCAACTACAGTGACCTTGCCCGCGACATCTCCGTGGCTCGCAACGACCTAAAGGACTATCTTTTCTATATGGAAAAGTCGGGCATGATACAAAGCCTTCAATCGCCAGCCTCTGGATTGACACGCTTGGCCAAGTTGGAAAAAGTTTATTTGGACAACACCAACCTGATGTATGCCCTCACTGGCATGCAGCCCGACTTGGGCAATCTTCGCGAGACCTTCTTCTTCAACCAAATGCGAGTGCGCAACACGGTGACCGCCTCTGAAGTTTCAGATTTTTTGGTGGAGTGCTATACTTTTGAAGTGGGAGGCCACAAGAAAGGTCGTCGCCAAATTGCGGAAGTGCCAAATAGTTTTGTGGTAAAAGACGACATTGAATATGGTGCTCCTGGGGTAATCCCGCTTTGGATGTTCGGGTTGAATTATTGATGGATGGGTTTGTAAAACAAAGATAGCCAATGTGTTAACGCACTGTACCCTTTTTGTACTCCAGCGAAATGGGACACGTACCCCTTTTGCAGGGTATGAAAGACTTGACATGTTTTTCAATCGAAATACTTTTGCGGAACATTTCAATTATTGTTAAACAAAAAACTGTACTCAAATGAAAAACATGTACAAAATGATGCTCTTGGCAGTCGGGCTTCTAATTGTAACTGCCAACCTTAGTGCCCAAAACCGTTACACATTCGGCGATAGGGAATCCCGCTCAACCACTATTGTGACATCCGACAATATGGAAATCATGCAAAAAGATGACAACATCGGTTATTTTTCTTTTGGTAAGGAACGCAAACGCCCTGAACGGGCAAATGCGACCATGCATACTTTGACTATTATTACTGATGGAGAAGCTCCAGGTGCTGATGCGATTGTAGTAGCTTCAAGTTCTAGTGAGAATTATTTAAATGCGATAAGTTGTGAAACTACTTTTACAGATATAATGGAAGAAGGTTATTATGACATTAGGGCAATAGATGTTTTTCAAGGGCATACTTGTGTGCTCATTTACGATTCAATTCCAGTTTTTGAAGATGTTACAATTAATGCTTCTTTCAGCGAGTGTGTTTATAGCATTGCAAGCATTAATATAATTGATGAAACGGGTCAACCTTTATCAGGACAACTTGGAGCAGATAATGTTCTTTATTTAGGGTGGTCTGCCCTTAGCGCTGTTTTTATGGACTATTCCCCGTCAGCAGAATTTTTATATAACATGCGATTTAGTAGTTGTGATGAAAGAACCTATCTTTGCTTGAATTCCAACATATATACAACGGATTATTTGTCGGAACAAAAGTTCTATAATATCATTTTCCCTTTACATTATGGATTGTCTGACTATATTGTTTTTGAAAATGAGACAGAGGTATTCCATAGATATTATGAAAAATTCCACAACAATTATGGATCTTCACCAAATTATCGTATGCTATGTAAGTATAGTTATGAAGATGGTCAGGTTTTCTTTGATAATGTCTTTCATGATGGGGTTCCACACTACTTCTTTATTCCAGATCTTCCACTAACGATTATTTCCAATAGACCTTCAGATGATACCAAACGCCCTAATATTTTATTATCCCCTCAAATAAATGAATTAGAATCATATAATTCTAATGGAACGTGGTTTTATGATTTTGTTAATCCAGCAGGATTATACTATAACAATAATGACCAATTAGTTCAAAACCAAAATTTTTTACTTTGGGGAGTAAATAATCAAAATATCCTTCCAAACTGTTTAGGCCAATTAGGCTGTTTTATCGAAACGCCTATAACAAACATTTTTGATGCAGAAACCACATTGTCATTTGGAGAAAGAACGCCTATGACATATTATCAAGCATACACGGTAAAGGCAGACCAGTCAATTTCAGGAAAAAACACTTTTAAGCCTTCAGTGTTTTCCATCGGCGAAAATGGCTGCGAAAGAATTGGGGATAAAAGTGCCATTGCTACCATTACTTTCAATGGTGAGGAAATTTTCAATGACAGTCTGTATAAATTACCTTTCTATCAAGAATTTCAAAACGAAGAAGCAGGTGATGTTACTATGGTTATCAACAATACGCATCTCACAGTGGATGGTGTGGAGAAAAGCAACCAAGCTTTTATCAATTTTAACTTCAACAAAGAAGATGTCACCGCACCCACATTAACATTGCTGCAAGTGAAAGACGAAAATGGGAAGGAAAGCATAGAACTTCCCAATATTGCATCTTCTTACATCAATTTTGCAGCAGGAGATTTTTCACCGCATTACACTGAAGAAGGTGGCTGGGGACATTTTGATTACATGCAATATGACGGCAAACCTGAAATTGAAGTGAATTACGCAATCACCGACCCTGTTACGGGCAACAATTGGTATTCACTTGAATACACTGAAAACGAAGACATGTTCCACGAAAGCTATGGCAATTATTTCACCATAGATTTGTCACAGCTTCCTCCTGAAGCCGCCGGCAAATGGATTACATTGGAATTCGTTCTTGCTGATGGTGTATGGAATATCATGCAACAAGAACTGAGCAATGTTTTCTATGTAGGTCAATTGGAATCGGTAAACGAGCCTAGCACACCAACCCATACAGTCTACCCCAACCCCTTCACCAGCGAAGTGAAAATTACCGCCGTACAAGCCGTTGAAGGTGAGGCCAACATTGCTGTTTACAACGTGTTGGGCGAGCAAGTTTACAGCAAAACCTCTAACTGCGCTGAAACCAAGGAATTCATCATTGATGGCAGCACCTGGAAGCATGGTGTTTACTTCTACAGCATCAGCACCGAGGGCGGCGTGCTGCAAGGAAAAATCATAAAGGAGTAAAGCTTTTTTCAATGTGATGGGTAGGAAAGGGCATCTCGTTTGGGGTGCCCTTTTGTAGGTTGTTTGGTGCGTTTCTCAAAAAGTGTCGGTTTAGGCAAATCCATTACCCTTACTAGGATTACCGTGAAGGGCATCACCCACACTGGGCATTGGGGCGACATCCACAACACAATTACTGCTGAGGATTTGTTTGAGAGATAAAGGAGAAGAAAAATGCTTTAAACCTGCTAAACATACCAATAAATTCAAAGTTTAGCTGATTTGAAGCAAATTTGGAAGTTGCTATTTGAACCTGCGGGTTTTATAAAACTTTCCATTGGTTTTGGCGGATTCGAGGGATTTTTTTATTTTTGCCTCAAATATTAAACACGAATTGAATCATGAAAAAATTTGCAGTAATTCTATCAGGCTGCGGCCACAAGGACGGCAGCGAAATCCACGAAGCCACTACATTATTGCTTTCTATCGACCAACATCATTGTGAATACCAATGTTTTGCCCCCAATCGTTCGCAGCATGACGTTGTCAACCACCTGACAGGCAATGCCGTCAAGGAGGAGCGCAACATCCTCACTGAAGCGGCTCGTATCGCACGTGGACGTATCTTGCCCATTGAGGAATATAAGGCCGAGGACTTTGACGGTCTGCTTTTCAGTGGCGGTTTCGGTGCAGCAAAAAACCTCTGTAATTATGCCTTCAAGGGTGCCGACATGGAGGTGCAGCCTGATGTGGCTCGTGCTATTGTTGAGACGCGTGAAGCTGGCAAACCTATGGGTGGTATGTGCATCTCTCCAGTGTTGTTTGCCAAGCTGCTGCCCGGCGTGTGTGTTACTTTGGGCAACGAAGGCACACCCGATGCCGACAATGTCCGCAAGATGGGTGCCTTCCATGTGCAGACCGAACACGGCGACGTATGCGCCGACAACGAACTGCTGGTCTTCACCACGCCCGCCTATATGCTCGACGCGACTATTAAAGACGTTTACGACGGTGCCTACAATCTGGTAGAGGCCATTTTGGAGACCATTGAGGAGGACAAGAAAAAATAATCGTTAATCGATTATAAGTTTCTGAAATCCTTCAGTGGCAAAGGTTTCCAATTCATTTTGATCATTGACGAAAATGTAATAAACCTCAACACCGTCCATGCTTTCGATAAGAGGCAATGATTTTTCCATGCCCATCACCATGCAGATGGAGGCCAAGGCATCAGCCCAGACTGAGTTTTCGGCCATAACAGTCGCGCTGAGCACATTGTGCTCTACAGGATAGCCTGTCTTAGGGTCGATGCAGTGAGAATAACGTCTGCCGTTGCGCTCCACATATTTTCGAGTGCTACCCGAGGTGACCAAGCCTTTGTCGCGCAAGGTGATGCGGGTTTGCACAACTTGCTCCGAATCCCAGTTCTTGGCAGGTTTTTCGATCCCCACAATCCATGGCTGGCCATTGGGCTTGCTGCCGCGAGCCATGATTTCGCCGCCTGTGTCGACCAGGTAGTTCTTGATGCCCCGACTTTCCAAAAATGACGCAATCAAATCGGAGGTGTAGCCTTGCGCGATGGCGTTGAAATCCAGTTTCATATTCGGGTTCTCTTTGACGACCTTTCCATTTTCGATGCGGATTTTCTGGTAATTGACCAACTGTTTTAGGCTGTCGATTAGTTGCGGTGTGATGCTGTCGCCGCTTTTGTAACTGAACCCCCAAGCTGCTACAATGGGCGAGATGGTAGGATCGAAGTAGCCATCGGAGAGGCGTGCAGCTTTTTGGGCAATGCGGAAGTTGTCGATGAAAATGGAATCAAGTGTAACCTCTTCATTCCGATTGACTTTCGAGATGACTGAGCTGTCAACCCAAAGGTTAACCGACATATCCACGGCATGGAAAATCGAGTCGATTTCGTGCTGGAAATTACGGTTTAGTTCATCAAAATAGGTGATGGCATAAAAAGAACCTTGTGCCAAGCCTTGCAACACGATTTTTTGGGGTTGGTTGACACACGAACTCAGTAACGCCAAAACGCAACAAACACCTAACAATAATCTCTTCATATCTTCTTATCTGTCAACTGATAACTATCAACTATAAACTAATCGAGGCGCACCATTTCCATGCGAAGTTGTCCCAAACATTAGGCATGCTGTAAGGTCCATAGCGATAGAATGCACCCACTCCGATTTTTGTCAAAGGCGTGGCCAAGAGCCCGTTAACCACAATTCCGCTCTCGAAATACCCCTTTTCCATGGTCTTGAAATTCTTGAGGGGATAGGCCTCGGCACGTTTCATATCGCCCCAGCCGATGTTGGTGATGACGGACAGTTCGGGTCTAAACCACGCAGAGTTGGTCTTCCAAAGCATCCCGCTGAAGTTGTGGCTCAGATATAGGGCTACGAAACGGTCGCAGAAGAACTCGTCGAGTCGCATGGTGCTGAAGCTGCCTGGAGAATAGAGTCCGAAACGGTCGTAGGTACCAAGGATGTCGAAGGTTTCCATCACGGGGCAGCTTTGTGAGGCATAGCCTGCCTGGAAGAGGACTTTGGAAACACCCATATAGCGGGTATAGAAGTTCTTCGATACCTGAAATTTGATACGGTCGAAGTCATATTGGCCGCCCAAAATAGGGAAGGAATGTTGGTAAGAAAGCCAGACGATGGGGTAGAGCGTGCCCAGGGTTTGTATGCCGTCGGGCTTGCTCAGGAATTTCTCCTTGTAAGCGAAACGTATTTTGATTTCAGCGTTAGTAAACTGAGCATGAGTCAGTGGCTCGCTCTGGGTTAGGAAGAACTGTGTATTGTATTTATTGTAGCTCGAGCTGAGGCTCAGAAAAGCCTTGAAATAGTTGGCGAAGCGTGTCGAGAACTGCAACTCTGCCATGTTTCGGCGCAAATGGATGTTCTCATAAAAGGTGTATTTATATTCCGATTCCGAGAGCAAGCCGCTTTCTGAGAATCCGCCAAATTCGCCTAAAGCCCCTGATTGGTTGGTGAATTGCAGGCCAAGTTCCATTTGGCGCTGCCTGTTGATTAGCCATTTGATGCCGCCTCCATAGTCGAAATACTTCATACGGGTCCAATAGCCTACGAAACCGTTCATGCGGATGTGACGAGAAAGGCGGTCGTTGGTGGAGGCACCCAATCCGAGATAGAAGCCTCTTGTGGCCGAAATCTTGATGATGCTTCCCAAGTCAAGGTCGAGGAAGCCGAGGGGAAGTACCGATTGGTTCATCATTTTGTCGGTCAGACCTAGCACGCGGTCAAAGATGTTGGTGCCTTGGGTTAAGGAGTCAACGAAAATATAGGTGGCCTTGATGCGTTCGGTGAGCGAGTCGATGCGGTGCTCGTTCCAAAATGTCTCGTCACGGTAGGCAGCGTCTGGGTCAACCAATACCTCGATGTCAGAGAATTGTTTTTTGCTGATCTCTGGGTTGATTTCAATAGCTGTCAGATAGCTCTTTCCGATGGCCACCATGGGGAAGTCGATGCCATCGATGTTGACCACCATGCCAGGGAACTTGAGGTTGGTGTTGAGTTGTTTGGGAAACCATTGTCCGTCCACTTTTTGATAGAGTTGTTGGATGGTGGCGATGAACAAACCGCCTTGGTCGTTGGGGGAAGCCTTCACGCTTTGAAGAGCCCAGCCATCGCTGTTGACAGTCATCGTGCCCTGTAGGCCATTGAAAGTGCTACCAAGCCTCGGATGGAACGAAATCACATAAAGCGAGTCGCCCTGCCCGATGGGGTTGACTGATTCCAACGTGAAGAAATAGTGGTTTTTGCTGCCTCGACTGATGGGATTGACGTAGTCTTTGCCGATGACGTCGATGAGATCGTCATAAAAGCTGATGCTTTGCATGCTGTTGACCATATAAATAAAGGTGGGGTCTTTCATGCCTGCCACTTTGGTGCCGAGAACGTTCTGCAACTTGCGGTCGGGGGCTTTGAAAAGCACCTCTGAGGCGGTCTCCATCACCATCATGTCGCTCTTTTTCAGGATGCTGTCGAAATAATGCAAGTCGGTTTTTTCAAGGTTCGAAAGAGCGAGAGCCTTGCCAAAATCGCTACTGTCGATAGTGAAGACCATCTTGTCGTAGATGTTATACTTGTATGAGGCTAACGAGTTGGGATTGTTGGCCTTGCGATGTGCCATCAGGCTGTCGATGATGCGGTGCGCAGGGTTCTCGCCTGCTTCAACGGTGACTTCGCTCAGCTTGAAGACGGTGGGTTTCAGTGCCACATTGCATTTCTTTTGGTTGGGCATCAATTCAAGTGTTTTCGTCTCGTAGCCGATGGAAGAGAAGACGATTTTTGTGATGGCTTGGCTGGAGGTGATTTCATATTTTCCGTCAATGTCGGTGATGACGCCGTGCTGCCCTTCGTTGATGACCACGTTGGCGAAGGCTAAGGGCTGGTGGTTGTCTTCATCGGTTACCTTTCCGCTAAGAATGTGGTTTTGTGAAAACAAAGATTTGGCCGCAAAGGTCAGGAACAAAAGCAGAAGCAAGTGGAAAAGGCGTGTGCCGATGGGTTTCATTCTTGCGTATCAATTAGATAGATAACCTCGTTGTCGCGTTTCATCAAGTATTGCTCGCGGGCCACTTTTTCCATTGTCGCGGTGTCTTTCTGCAAGGCGTTCAGGTATTGTTTGCTCTCGGAAAGCTCTTTTTCGTAATACTCGATCTGCTGTTTTTGGTCCTTCAGCGACTTTTTAAGCCTGATTTGCTCAAAGAGGTTGAATTGGTCGATGAAAAGTATGACCACTAAAAAGGCCAAGGTGGCATAGATATAACGGTTGTTGAGCTTGCGAAGGATTTCTTTGAATGTCATGGCATATTCTTTTTTCAGTTTGCAAAGGTATAATATTTCGATGAACTCAATGACCTTTTTTCTTACTTTTGCAATCTCGAAATCATTTAAATCTAAAATAATGAAAAAAGTTATCGCAACAACAAAGGCTCCCGGAGCCATCGGACCTTATTCTCAAGCTATTGAAGCCAATGGAATGGTTTTCATTTCGGGTCAACTTCCTATCAATGCCGCCACGGGCGAGATGCCTGAAGGCGTGACTGCCCAGACCGAGCAGAGCATGAAAAACCTTGAGGCCATCCTCAACGAGGCTGGTTGCACGTTCGACAATGTGGTGAAATCGACTTGTTATTTGGCCGATATGAGCTATTTTGGCGAGATGAACGCGGTGTATGGCAAGTATTTCAAAGGTGACTATCCCGCTCGTGCCGCTTTTGCCGTGAAGGAACTGCCCAAGAAGGCTTTGGTCGAAATCGAAATGATCGCTGCGAAATGAAAATCGTCTTTTTGGAACCCTTAGGCCTGAAGGTCCAGCAGATTGAAGCCGCGTGCGAAGGCCTGAAGAAGGCTGGCCACGAGGTCGTCATCTATCCTGACCGCAATGAAAACCTCGATGAGCTGAAACGCCGAGCCGAAGGCGCAGAAGTCATCATCGAGAGCAACATCCCGCTGCGAAAGGACTTCCTCGATGCTTGTCCCAACTTGAAAATGCTCTCCATTGCTTTCACAGGATTGGACCATATCGACATGGAGGAGTGCCAACGACGTGGAATTGTTGTGAAGAATGCGGCAGGCTACAGTACTGAGGCTGTAGCTGAGTTGGCCATCGCCATGATGATAGATGTGTGTCGTAAAGTTCTTGAAAACGATAAGATTACGCGTCAATGTCAGAGCAAAGGCATCATACCTGGACGCGAAATCGGTGGTAAGACCATTGGCATCATCGGCATGGGCAACATTGGGCAACGTGTGGCAAAATTGGCTAATGCCTTCGGTTGTAAGGTGCTGGCATGGAACCGCACGGCAAAGCAGGTGGAAGGCGTGACCTTTGTCGACAAGGAAACCTTGCTGAAAGAATCCGACATCATCACGCTACATGTCGCATTGAACTCCGAGACCCGCGACTTCATCACAGAGAAGGATTTCGTCTTAATGAAACCGAACTCCATACTGATTAATACGGCACGTGGTCCCGTTGTGAACGAAATGGCTTTGGCAAACGCTTTGAAACAAGGAAAGATTGCTGGAGCAGCCACAGATGTCTATGGTACGGAGCCACCGTTGAAACTTGACAATCCGTTATTTGACGCGCCTAATCTCGTCATGTTGCCTCATATCGGTTTCGCCACCGAAGAGGCATTCATTCTGCGGCTGGGTATCGTCGTTCGCAATGTGACGGAGTGGCTAAAATGAAGAATGACGCAAATTTGCGTCATTCTTCATTTTTATATAAGTCGACTCTCGGACGGTAAATCATGTCCGAGGTGACGAAAGCTTCCTTATATTTCGGCTTGATTCGTCTCAAGCATTTTTCAGCTTCTACCCGATTGCGGAAGTTGCCGGCACGCAAACGGAAGTATGGCTCCGCATATGTCAAATAAATCGGAATGTCGGGAAAAGATCTTTCAAATTGCCTTTTCACTTGTTCAGCATGTTTCAGGGCTTCGTTGCCAATCTCCATGAAAATATGGATGCGGTAGCCGCTGAACGAGCTGTCGATATGGTAGAGCGAACGCTGTTTTGCGATGAGGCTTTCGATGCGGCTGTCTTGGTCAACATTGAGAGAACCATGGTTTTGCGCAAAGGTCAGTAGTGCTGAAGCTGTGAATATGATTAAACAAATAATGCGTTTCATTTCTTTGAAGTTTAGGCTGCAAAGATACATTTTTTTGATGACATTCCAATTTCCGTCGAAAGTTGTATCTTTGTAGCGCAAATCAAACCTATGAACAGTAACCTTGATGCGAATGGGAGCCACCTGACTAAGGCTGAGAAAGACCTCGAGAACGCCTTGCGTCCCGACATGTTTGAAAGCTTTGCGGGACAGAAGCAAGTGGTTGACAACCTGCGCGTTTTCGTGAAGGCTGCCGCCCAACGTGGCGAAGCCCTTGACCATACCTTGCTGCATGGTCCTCCTGGCTTGGGTAAGACTACTTTGTCGCATATCATCGCGCATGAATTGGGCGTGGGCATGAAGATGACCTCAGGCCCGGTGTTGGACAAACCAGGCAACCTTGCTGGCTTGCTCACCAGCCTTGAGCCCAACGATGTACTTTTTATTGATGAGATCCATCGCCTAAGTCCTGTGGTGGAAGAGTATCTTTACTCCGCTATGGAAGACTTCCGTATCGACATCATGTTGGAGACGGGTCCCAGCGCCCGCAGCATCCAAATCACACTGAATCCTTTCACTTTGATAGGTGCCACCACCCGAAGTGGTCTTTTGACCGCTCCTTTGCGTTCGCGTTTTGGTATCAATCTGCGCTTGGAGTATTACGATGCGCACACTTTGGCCAAGATCGTGAAACGTTCGGCAGGCATCTTGCGTGTACCTATCGACGATACGGCTGCCTTTGAGATTGCGCGTCGCAGCCGTGGCACGCCGCGTATCGCCAACTTGCTGTTGCGCCGAGTCCGCGACTTCGCCCAAATCCAAGGTGATGGTACCATAAACATCGACATCGCCCGCATTGGTTTGAAAGCGCTCAATGTGGATGAGCACGGCCTTGATGACATGGACAACAAGATTCTTTCGACCATCATTGACAAGTTCAAGGGTGGTCCTGTGGGTGTGAACACCATCGCCACGGCAGTGGGTGAGGATCCCGGCACCATCGAGGAAGTCTGTGAACCGTTCCTCATACAGGAAGGCTTCATCATGCGCACGCCTCGCGGTCGTGAGTGCACCGATTTGGCGTACAAGCATTTGGGGAAGGCTCGTATTAAGCCTACGGGGGAGATGAGTTTATTCGAATAAGGTGATTCAGTTTGTTTACGCTTCGGCGACAATGCTCGCAACAACCATCGTGTGTTGTTCTCGGTATGGTTCGGGGACAAAAGTACAAAACTATAGCAAAGGATGTACCGATTCCGTTTGTTTTTGCTTTGAGGTATGTCTATAGCTCAAAATGGTGCAATACAATGAAATGGTTAACAGGGGTATATGCATAATACCTACATAGACCGTATGAGGATTGAGGAAGTTGAACATGTTGTA
>JAEEGJ010005508.1_pt1 | contig 39686 bp, 30 predicted proteins | sample 8958761 | NCBI WGS metagenome assembly JAEEGJ01 (sample SAMN16246546, study PRJNA631951) | gut metagenome | biome: gut microbiome; feature: rumen; material: RS-attached | host: Bos | place: Iran: Karaj | collected 2018-10 | reverse complement strand
CGACGGCGGCACTGCCCTGGTCGTCGGTGGCGATCATGTGCATGCACCAGATGGTTTCGTCGCGGTTGTAGGTCTCGGTGAAGTAGCTCGGGAATTTCTTGGCGGACTCAAGGGCGTAGTTACCGCTGTTGATGACCTTGGTCGCGTACTCGGCAGCCTTCTGCCAATCCTGCGTGAAGATGTACACGCGGGACAGCATGGCCTGGGCGGCGCCCAGCGAGGCGAAACCCTTGTTCGCTTCGCGATCGGGGAAGGAACCGGCCGAGAAGTCCTGTTCGGCTTTGAGGAGCAGGTCGATGATGGCGTCGTAGCTCTCGGCGACCGTCGCAAGGTCCTTGAGTTCCGAGTCGGAGCTGTCTTCGCGGAGGATGATGCCCAGGTCGCTGCTGGCGGTAGCCGGATCGAACTGCTTGGCGTAGTTCTTCAGCAGGGCGTGCATGCAGAAGGCCTTGAAGAATTCGGCCTCGCCGCGCAGATAGATGTCCTGTTCGGTCAGTTCTTCCTTCTGCGCGATGGTCGCGAGGGCCACGTTGCAGGAGTAGATGAGCTTATAGTTCAGGGCCCAGAAGCTGCGGAAGTTACCGAGCACCGGAGAACGCTCGTCGTAGCGGAAGATCATGTTGAGGTCGTCGGAGGTCTCGTGGCCGTAGACCACGTCGTCGGAGGCGAAGTCGGCCAGCTGGTAATACTGGCGGCCCCACCAATAGTTGCTTTCGTCGGTATCGTCCTTCATCGTGGCGTAGCAGCCGTTGAGGATGTCTTCCAGGCCCGAAGGAGATGCGGTCATCTGCTCACCGGTCAGGGAGTCGGCGGGAGCGATGTCGAGGTTGCAGGCCGTAAACAGGCAGCTGGACACTGCCAGGGCGAGCAGGATGGAAAATATCTTTTTCATGGAATTCCGGATTTAGAAGGTGAAGTTGACCTGGAAAATGTACTGCCGCTTGTTCGGATAGCGGTCGTCGATGCCCTGGATGGTACCGATCAGGCCCGAACCCGTCATATCCACTTCGGGGTCACCACCCCAGACCGTCGTGAACGTGGCCGCATTGTCGCAGGAGAGCGAGAAGGTCAGGCCGTTGTTCTTCATGATCGACTTGGGCATGGTGTAGGACAGGGTGACGTTGCGGATCTTGAAGTAGTTGCCGGGCACCAGGTAACCGGTGTGGTAGAGGGTGGCCGGTGCGTAGGTCGGCGAGCCGATCGTGGCGATGTCGCCGGGACGGCGCCAGATCTTGTCTTCGTTGGAAGGCAGCAGGGAGTTCTCGACCCAGATGGCCAGTTCGCTGGCGCGGCTGCGGCCGTAGAGCTGGTTGCCCCAGACGAAGTTGCTGGTGGCGGACAGGCGGAAGTTCTTCCAGCTGAAAGCCGTCGAGAGACCGCCCTGCCAAGGGATGATCGGCGAGCCTGCCTCGATGTAACGGGCGGAAGCGTAGTCGGTGGTCTTGTTGCCGTTCGCGTCGATGTAGAGGTTGCGGCCCGTCTGCGGATCGACACCGGCATATTCGCGGAGATACCAGGTAGCCAGCTGGCCGCCGTCGTGGTACACCTGCGAGACACCGGAGTAATTCGACTTGGTGACGGTGACACCTTCGCCGAAGCCGGTCAGCCAGTTCTTGTTGTAAGCGATTTCGAAGTCAACGTCCCAACGGAAGTCGCGCGTCTTGACGGGGGTCGTCATCACGGCAGCCTCGAAACCAGTGTTGATCACGGAACCCAGGTTCTGCCACTGCTGCGAGAAGCCGCCGGACGGCGGGAGGTCGCGGTAGACGAGCAGGTCGTTGGTCTTGTTGCGATACCAGTTCAGGTCGAGGGACAGCCAGTCGCGGATGCCGATTTCGGCACCGACGTTGAACTGGTCGGTCTGCTCCCATTTCAGGTTGGCGTTCGCCATCTGCGTCGCAGTAGCGGCGGAGTGGTTGTCGTACTGCGTGCTGTAGGAGAAAGCTTCGAGATACTTGCTGGCACCGATGTCTTTCATACCGGTCTTACCCCAGCTGACCTTGAACTTGAGGTTGGTGATGGCCGAAGAGTTGAAGAAGTCCTCGTTGCTGACCACCCAGGCCGCCGATACGCTCGGGAACATGGCCGTACGGTTCTGCTTGTTGAAGGTCGAAGACTGGTCGATACGGAACGAAGCGTTGAGGAAGTACTTGGAGGCATAGTTGTAAGCCGCCTGGGAGATGAAGGACTGCATGCCCGTCACCGACATGGTGCCGGCCACGTCCTTACTGTCGGAAGCGACGCTCAGCACATAGAGGCCGTACGGGAGGCCCTTGCCTTCACCGTAGACATTCTGCCACCAGGAACGCTGGGCCTCGTAACCGACGAGGGCGTCGAACGAGTGCTTGCCCCAGTCCTTCTGGACTTTGAACATGTTGGTGCTGATGCCGCCATAGTCGAGCGACTGCTCGCCTTCCACCTGGTCGCCGGGCTGCATGTATTCCACATCGGCGGTACGGTGGTAGTCGAAGGTCCAGGCACCGGCGCTGGCACGGGTCTGCGAAACGAAGGAGAGCCAGGGAGTGATCTGGGCGGTGAGCACGAAGTCATAGTCGACGCCGAAGCTCTTGGAAGTGCGGGAATCCTTGTTACGGTCGGAATAACCGATCATCGGGTTCTTGTCGTAACGGGAATACAGGTCGGTACGGCCGGTGAAAGGACGGAGGTTGCCCTCGGAGTCATACGGGCTGTCCCACACGACGCCCTGGAGCACATAGTAAACCAGCAGGTCGTCCGGCTGGTCCTGCTTGTCGGCCCAGACGTTGATGTTGTTGGTGATGGTGAGCCACTTGGTCAGATACATCGTGTTGTTGGAACGCACGTTGATCTTCTTGTAGCCGGTATATCTCAGGGTACCCTGTTCATCGTAGTAGGATACACTGTTGTAGAAAGAGTTCTTGGCCGTTCTGCCGGCAACCGAGAGGTGATGGCTGTGCAGCAGCGCGTTGCGATACACCAGGCCGCGCCAGTCCGTATCGGTGTCCATCACCGACTTCGGCGCGACCGACTGCATGGCGACGTCGTCCACGAGGCCCGTCTCAGGGTCGCGGTAGTACTCACGGTAGTACTGGTACAGCTGCCGGGAGTTCATCAGGCGCTGGCGGCTGAAATCAGCCTGGGCCATACCCACGGTCGACTTGAAGTTGAACTGGAGCTGGTCGCCTTTGGCCTTCTTGGTGGTGATGACGATCACACCGCCGTTGGCCTGCGCACCGTACATACCCGTGGAACCGGCGTCCTTCAGGACGGTGACCGTCTCCACGTCATTGGGATCATAGGAACCGCCGATGATACCGTCGACCACGTAGAGCGGTTCCTGCGGGGCGTTCAGGGATGATGTACCACGGATGCGGATGGAAGCCGAGGAACCCGGCAGACCGCTGCTGTTGATGACGGAGACACCGGCCACCTTGCCCTGGAGCATGTGGGTGATGTCGCTGGTCACCACATCGTTGAGTTTTTCGGCACCTACGACGGCGACGGCGGAAGTGATTTCCGCACGCGTCTTGCTGGAATAACCCACGACGACGATCTCGTCGAGGAGTTGCTGGTCCACGTCGAGGGCGACGTTGATGAGAGCTCGGTTCGCCACCGGGATTTCCACGGTCTTGAAACCGATTGTCGTGAAGACCAGAACGGCGTTTCCGTCGGTCACGTTGATGGAGTAGGTACCGTCAACGCCCGTGACCGTTCCGTTCATCGTGCCCTTTTCCATGACGCTGGCTCCGATCATGGGGTCACCGTTGTCCGAAGCGGTAACGGTACCCTTGACCGAAATCTGCGCATTGAGCTGCATGGCTGTCAGCAGCAGGGCGAAGAGAAGGATCAATCTTTTCATAGACAATAATAAGTTGGTATTTATAGTTTGATTGCTTCCAGAAGCAGCGCGTGGTCGAACGATGCGTCCAGGACCGTCTTTTCAGAAGCCCTGACCACACCGTAGTCCACATCGTTGTAATAATCTCTGATCTGATAGTCGCACCCCTTTTCCAGTCCGCGGAGTTCTACTTTCTCCACTTTCGGGCCGCGGGTGTAGAAGGCATAGTTGAGCACGCCGTCTTTCCGGATGACATAGGTTTCGGGGAAATCGTAACCGATGTCGTACAGGCCGGAGACGATCTCTCCCTCGGAGAGCCGCTTGGTTTCATAGATCTCCAGCGCATTCTTCAGCAAGGCTTCCTTTTCGGGCGTCAGCAGATAGGAATGGCGCACGTACGGGTTGTCCTTGGGCCAGGTAAACTTGGTGCCGAGGACGGCGCCGATGCCCAATTGGGTCTGGTAGTCGTTGCCGCCGTCCGAGAGTTCGATATGGTCGCCGTAATAGGCCGTGCGGGGCGCCAGGGCGCGGAGCACGTAACCTTTGGTACGGATCTGCCAACTGCTTTCAGGGTCGGAAGAGACGGTTTTGTTGACGTAGGGCAGATGATACACGGAGAAGCAGTCGCCGCAAGGGCAGAACTGCAGCACGGCGTGCGGCTTGACGCTGCGGGCCGTCTCATAGATCATCTTGAAGAAGTCGGGCAGTTCCCGGACATCCTTTTCCGGATCGTCCGGATGGTGGGCCGGATTATAGTCCGGAGCCACGGCATTCATATGCTGACCATCCAGTTTAAGGCCATCGAAACCCCAGTCTTTCAAGAACTTGACAACGAGGGCCTGTTGTTCCCGGATGACGTCCGGATCGACCGGAGAAAGATACCAGCTGTTCCACCAGGTGATTTCCTGCGGATTCCCTTCTTTGTCCAGGATCACGGACTGGGGATATTGCTTCAGGAAAGCGGTACCCGGATCGGCGGCCAGCGGAGCCCACCACAGTTCGGCCTTCAGGCCGTAGGCGTGGAACTGGTCGACCAGCATCTTCATATCGGCATCCCCGTGCGGGAAGCGCGCGGGCGTGAGATCCCAGTCGCCTTCGGCGATCTGGTAGCCGTCGTCGAGCGTGGCCCATTTGAAGCCCAGCTCCTTGACCTTCGGCAGCGTGCCCAGGATCTCGTCGATCGTAAAGCGGCGCTCATAGCCCCAGGCGCACCAGGCGGGCTCGAAGGCCGCCGGCTCGCTCTCGGGCATTACCACGCCCCGAGCCTCAAGCTGTCCTGCATAGTTCCGCAAAGCACCGAAACAGTCGCCCGTGAAGACAGAAATAAACGACTCGCAGGTCTCGAGCGTTTCGCCCGGATGCAGGACAACCGGAGTCTCATATTCTTTTACAATGCCGACCGACGCGAAATCTTCGCCGGCCTTTTTGCAGACGGGAAGGCTGACCAGCACCGGATTGGGTTCCAGATGACCGATCATCACGCCGGCATCGCGCCGCCAGAGGCACACCACGGGAACACCTCCTCCGTAATCGGAATTGTTCATTCCCATATAGTTCTTCTGGTAGAATCCGTCGCCGACCGGCAGGAGCCAGTCGTCACGCTCTTCGGTAGACTGACCCTGGAACGACCAGAAGCAGGGATCATCGCCCGCGGCGTTCACTTTCAGGTCGCAGACCGACCAGCCGTTCACCGCGATGTCCGAATCGGATTCGTTCGTATAACTGGCGCGGACCACAAAGGTCGAAGGGTAACGGTCGTAAGCCGTGACGGATATTTCGCGGACCAGGCCGCGCTCCGAGTCGCTTTCCAGCACCAGGCTGTTCCCCTTTCCGAATGTGTCGGTGAGTACACGACTCGATTTTTCGGCAGGTCCAAAAGCGACTTCGGCGCCGTCGGCCGTGAGGGTCGAGAGCGTCTCAACATCCCGGACCAACGGTGTGGAAGCCGCCGCCGAGGCGATGTGCAGCTGCCCGGCTTTGTCGACCGAGAGGGAAATGTCGCCGCAGGAGAAGTCGTGGCCGCATCCGGCCGCAATGAGTGCGAGCGACAGCGTAAGGAAAGTCAGGCTGATACGGGTTCTCATAATACGAGCGTTTGACCGAAATACTTCTGAGCCGCTTCCTGAACCGCCTCTTTCGAGGCGAAGGCGCCCGTGCCGCCCGCCGCCGTTGTATTGACGGCGCCGGCCAGATTGCCGAGCCACTGGCATTCGTCGAGGGCCTTGCCACGGACATAAGCTGAAATGAAACCGGCATTGTAGCTGTCGCCGGCGCCGATGGCGTCGACGACCGATTTGTTGAGCATTGCCGGCATAAGACGCTCGCCATCCCGGGTGACGACCAGCGAGCCTCGCGTCCCCATCTTGACGACGATCACGTTGGCATACGGCCGGATGGCCGCCACGGCCTCCTCGACGGAGTCCTTGCGGGTGATGGCCGTCAGTTCCTGTTCGTTGGGCATGAAAATGTCCACAAGCGGCAGGATTTTGGCGCAGTCGAATTCCCATTTCTCCTCGGGATCGAACTGGACGTCCATCGAGAGCGTGGCGCCGCAGTCCTTCACGAGTTTCACGATCTCGTAGAGTTCGCTGTGGAGCGTCTCCTGCAGGAAGATCGAGGAAATGTGGACGTGTTTCGCCTCTCGGATGATTTCCGGACGGATATCCTTCACCCCCATACGGCTCATGGCGCCGGGATACGTGACGTTCGCCCGGTCGTTGTCGTAATTGAGGATGGCTGTCAGGCCTGTGGCGGCATCATCCACTTCGATGAGGTTGGACACGTCGACCTTGCGCTGCTGCAGCGACGATTTGACCACGTCGCCGAAGCTGTCGCGGCCGATCATGCCAAGGAATGAAACCTTGGCACCGAGCGTCGCGGCATTGGCCGCGAAGATGGCGGTGGAGCTGCCGAGCGTCAGGGTCATCTCCTGGGCGAAGATTTCCTTGCCGATTTCGGGGAAACCCCCGATCCGGTTGAGGAGAAGGTCCACGTTCAGCTCGCCGAGCGCCAGGATGTCAAACTTTTTCATTATAGCAACGCGTTGAGGTTAACCAGATTGAAGGCCACATAGTATTTGTCGATGGCCCGCTCGATCGTGGAGAGCACGATGCCTTCCGCATCGATTCCGTTGAGAGCCAGGTTGTCGTAGAGCATCCGGCGGGCGGCCACGGCTTCGGGCTTCTGCCAGATATAGCGGGCGCCGGTCTGGATGAGCCAGCGTTGGCGGTCCGGCGTAATGGAGGCGAAATCGTCGGGAGACTCGTTCCCGTGGACCCATTTCTTCCACCGGCCGGAATCGATGACGAGTTGTTTGAGGATGGAAGTCATATGGGAATGCATCGCCACCCTGCCCTGCGCATAGAGGTCGTCTTCGACGGCCTCAAGTTCTTCCAGGGCATTGTATTCCGCAACGGTGAATTCGGGGCCGACATTTGCCGCACCCATCCCGGTCACAGGATATTCTTCGGGATTCTCCACGTCGTCGGTGTAATGTCCCTTGATGAAACTGCCGTACGGGGCTACCGTAGATGTCAGCTGACGGGCCACGACGGGGTCGAAGAAAGTGGTATGCAGGTCGGTCCCCACCTTTCCGACGACGAAGCAGGGCCAGGCGTCGGAGCATCCGTTCTTTTCGAGACCTTCCTTGAGCAGTCCGAGGAACTTGGTGAAGACCGACATGTCTGCCAGGCCGCCGTGCACTTCTTCGGTACCGACTTCGTAGGCGATGGCGGGCAGGCCGCGCTCTTTGCGGAAGTTCTCGATATGGGTAATGAGTTCAATCGTACGGGCTGCGACCACCTCGATGTCGATGATCTTGCCTTTGGGAAGGAAACGGTCGACGGTCGGATCGACATGGATCAGTTCGTATCCGGCCTGAAGAGCCGCCTCATAGGAGCGCTTGACACCTTCCATCGCTTTTTCGTACGGCCACATCTCAATGGTCTGGATGTCCTTGAGCCAGGGGCCGCCGTGGTCGATGCAGGCCAGGAACGGGCCCGTGTAGTGGTTGCGTGCCGCTTCCACCTTCATCACGCGCACGAAATCTTCCTGCGTCATACCGGTGTAGCCGCCGTCGCAGTCCACCTGGTTGAGCGTGGCGGCGAAAAGGATCGGGGCGTTGTTGCGCTTGGCGGCGCGGAAAGCCGCCTTGATGACTGCTGGAGAGTTGGGACAAACGGCAAGCAGGGTCATCGGCTTATGACCTTGCGCGACCAGTTCGCCAACCCGGTCCAGCAGTCTTCTCAATTTGGGAGTTTCACCTATGTTCACTTCTGTACTCATTGTCGGTTGGTTTTAGTATTCGTAAATCTTCACACCGCTGACTACGCGCGAAATCGTTCCCCGCACCGAAGGCTTGTCGGGATCGAGGCCTTTCGCAAGGGAGAAGAAATAACCCAGCAGCTGTCCGGCCAGGACGAAGGGCACATATTGATAATCGCCCGCGCCCGCGAGGGTCGGCGCCGGAGCGTTGATTTCGAGATCGACATCTTTCACGCCCGAAGGGGTGAGGGAAACGATGATTTGTGAAGCAGGGCGGTTTTCGCGTGCGACCTGTTCGATCAGGTCCAGCTCATAGCGGCGCGTGTAGGGATCGTCACTCAGCAGGTAGACGACGAGCGTCCGTTCGTTCACGACGGCTTTCGGCCCGTGGCGCAGCCCCATGAAGGAGTCGAACGAACACATGATCTGGCCGTCGGTGAGTTCCTGCAACTTGAGGTGGCTCTCGCAGGCAATGCCCTTGAGGGGGCCGGAGCCGAGGAACACGGCGCGGCAGATGTTCTTCTCCGTGGTTTTCTGCAGCGCTTCCGTCACATCATCTTCCAGGATCCGGGAGGCGAATGCGGCGGCGGCTTCCAGCCGAACCTGCTCGGCTTCAAGCGTATCGATGTTTTTACAAAGCAGGCAGGCGATCAGCATGGAGGTGAAGCTGCTGGTCATGGCCAGGCTCCGGTCGTTCGTCCCGTCGGGAAGAACGACGACGAAGTCATCATTCGGATCGGCCTCCCGGGCCAGGCAGCCGTCGGGGTTGCAGGTAATGATCAGGTGACGGGCACCTTTGCAAAACTTGCGGGCAATCCGATAGGCGGCAACGCTTTCGGGGCTGTTGCCGGAACGGGCGAAGGAGACGAACAGCTTGTCGTCAGGGCTCAGGAAGGAATGAGGGGCCGACACGATGTCGGTTGTGGCGACGGAACGGGCCTGGCCAAAGCCGTCCTGGATGAACAGGCAGGCCGCCGTATCGGCCACGAAAGCCGAGGTGCCGGCTCCGGTCAGCACGATACGGGTATCTTTGCCGATGCCGTTTGCAGTAAAGAAGTCTACGATACCGGCCTTGTTTGCGCTGATGACGCCGAATGTTTCTCTCCACATCTTCGGCTGATGGTCAATCTCGCGGATTGTATGGCAGTCCAATGTGAGCATATAATTAAGGTATTTGTTGACTCGGATTATCCGATTTTACTCGTTAGTGCAAAACTAACAATTAATTTATTTTTCGACAAAAATTTTTTGCCGAATTTCTTATTTTTTGTAAGTTTGCGTTAGAAATTCGGTTTGAAACGAAAGTTATTTCTTTAATTCCGAAATTTTTGTAAACTAAATTTTCGAATTAAAAGAATTATTACTATCTTGCAAGTGTTTCTTTAGAAACGAAACCAAAACTTTCGTATTAACCCGATAAATCGTACCGCCATGAAACGTAAATATTCCATTGAAGAAAGAAGAAGCAAAATATTGAACCTGCTCCACACGGAAGGCCGTGTCTTCGTGGAACAACTGGTCGAGACTTTCGGCGTGTCCGAAGTGTCCATCCGGAAAGACCTCGCCGTCCTGGAAGAGCGCAAACTGCTGGTCCGGGTAAAAGGCGGCGCCATCATCCTCCACCAATCGGACGATTTCGACGATATGTCGATCAGCAGCAAACAGCGGCTCCACGCCCGGGAAAAGCAGCTGATCGGCAAATATGCGGCCTCCATGATCCACGACGGGGAACGGATCATCTTCGATTCCGGCACCACGACCATGGAAGTCGCCAAGAACCTGGAAGGTTTCAACAACCTGACCATCATTACCAACGCACTGGACATCGCCATCACGGTCAACAACTACAACCGCTTCTCGGTCATCGTCCTCGGCGGAACGATGCGCGCTGTATCCCACTCCACGGTCGGCATGATCTCCGAATACGCACTTAAGAACATCTTCTGCGACAAACTGTTCCTCGGCGTCGACAGCATCAGCATCAAAGACGGCCTCTCCACCCCCAGCCTGGAAGAAGCCAGCCTCAACCAGACCATGATCAGCGCCGCCAAGGAAGTGATCGCCGTGTTCGACTCCAGCAAGTTCGGACGCCGGACTTTCGCGCATATCGCTTCGCTCGACAAGATCACGACCATCATCACCGACAATCACATCCCGCCCGAATTCAAGGAATACATCGAAAAATCGCAGATCGCGCTGCACATCGTAGACGTCGATCAATAATCATTATTAGCCATGGCAGAAAAAAAACACAACTGGCTGCTTTACGCCCTGATCACTATGATCACCTGGGGCGTATGGGGCGCCTTCTCCGACCAGACCACCCTCCCCAAGAACCTCGTCTACGTCGTCTGGGCCCTGAGCATGGTCCCCTGCGCCATCGCCGCGCTCATCAACATCAAGTTCAAACTGGACATCCGCACCAAACCCGCGCTCCTGAGCATGGCCGTGGGCCTGCTGGGCGCCGGCGGGCAGCTGGTGCTGTTCCTGGCCCTGGACTACGCACCGGCCTATCTGGTGATGCCGATGATTTCGGTCGCCCCGATCGTGACCGTGCTGCTGTCGGCCATTTTCCTGAAAGAAAGGGTTTCCAAGCTGGGTATCGTGGGTATCGCCCTGGCCTTCGTGGCACTTGTGTGCTTCGCCCTGCCCGACAATACGGACGGCAATGCCAAGAGCTGGATCTGGATTGTGTACGCATCGGTGGTGTTTATCTTCTGGGGTATCCAGGCGTTCGTGATGAAGCTGGCCAACAATTCCACACCCGACGCCGAAAGCGTGTTCGTGTATATGGCCATCGCAGCGGTGCTGCTGATTCCCGTAGCCCTGCTGATGGGCGACGGTTCCTGCATCACCTCGCAGGGCTGGGGCGAACTGACCAAAGTGTTCTTCGTCCAGATCCTGAACGCCATCGGCGCCTTCACCCTGGTGTACGCCAACCGGTACGGCAAGGCCATGCTCGTGGCTCCACTGGCCGATGCCTGCGCCCCGGTCATCATGTGCGTAATTTCGCTCATCCTCTACGCGGCTATTCCCACGGTCCCGCAGATCATCGGTATCGTGGCCGCCATCAGCTGCGTGTTGATCTTCAGCCGTGAATAGCGTCGAACGCTTTATCATCCGGATCTTCGTGCGCCTGCTGCCCCTGCTGCTCCTGGCAGGGGCCTGCGCGTGTGAAGACCCGCTGGCCAACCGGGGCATCGCCAAGCCGGAAAAACAGGATCAAACCGAAAAGACATCTGGCGGGAAACCCCGGAAGGTGCCCGAAATGGGCGCCTGCCAGGTCATCAAGGCGCGGGTCGAGGAGTTGTCCGGCCTGTGCATGACGAAAGACTCGACGGCGCTCTGGGCCGTCGGTGACGAAGGGGCGCTCTGCAGGGTTTCCTTCTCAGGCGCCGTCACGACTGTTTTGAAAACAAAATTGGACGCGGAAGGGATCACCCTCAACCCTGCCACCGGCGACCTGTACATCGCCGTCGAAGGTGACCAGATGGTCTGCCGGGTCAAGGCCCCCGACTATCAGACGGTCGATACGCTGTTTTACATTCAGGAAGCCATTGAGCAGGACTTCGACAACAACGGGCTGGAAGGCATCAGTTTTTACAAAGACAGCCTTCTCTTCGTCGGCAGTCAGGAAGACGCCCTGCTCTGGACCTGCAAGCTCGACGGGTCCATTGTCGCCCGTCGCAGTCTGATGGACGAAACCTCCCTGATCGAAGAAATCGCCGGGCTCTGCTACGATCCCGTAAAGAATTGGCTCTGGGTCACCGACTCCGACGCCTGCAAACTCTTCCTCTTCTCCGCCGAGACCTTCGACCTGCTCGCCTCTTACGACATCCCCTCCATCGAAAACGCCGAATCCATCTGCGTCGACCGCACCCACGGCTATGTCTGGGTCGGCAGCGACGAAGACTCCCCCAAACTCTACCGCTTCAGCTTCAAGTTCTGAGGAAGATTATCCCGGCGGAATCGGCTATTTCACGTCGCAGACCAGACGGACCGAATAGCCCGCCCAGCGGACCTGGTAACCCGTACTGGCATCGTTGGGACCGAAAAAGAACGAGCTCGTTTCTGTCGCGTCCGCCTTATGCGCCCCGTTAAGCCAGTAATGGCCTTCTTCCCCCGCACGGACGACAGGACGCGGAAAACCGGCCGCGCTCTTCAATTGCCCGGCAGCCACGATAAAGACACAGCCGGCAGGTTCCAAAACCTTAGACCAGTCGCCGGTGGAAATGATGTTCTTGTCATAAGTCCCGTATTCCCTCGAATTCGGGTTTTCGAACGTGTATTTGGAAGCGTCCCAGTCATCGGGGAGGAAGATAATGCCCCGCTTGCCGTCCATCATCGCCAGCACAAAACGAAGTCCGGATCCGGTCTGACGTTTCGACATTATATAACCGATCTCAGAAGACTGCGGCGTCCGCCATTTCCCTTCTTTATTGCCACCGTTTACGATGGCGTTGTAACCCCAATCCGCCTTGCCATCTTTATCGCTCAGCGAAGCTTTCGGATCACCGTATGCATAGAAATCCTCCGGATGACCGTCAGAATAAGAAGTGGGATCGGTCACCTTGGCGCCATGTGCATAACCGCTGCACCCCCAACAGAAGTGGGCGACGGCATTGGTAGCGGAACAATCCCACTGATTGTTCGCGAATTTCCACTGGCCACCCTCCGCATCCGGGTAAAACAGAAGGATACCTTTAGAAAAACCGATCTTTCCGCCCTGCTCATTGACTGTAAACTTCCCCGGCAGGAGACCGGCCTGGTCAGAAGACGAAGGGTTATCTTCGTCATCGAAGATATCAAACAAAGAACACCCTGATACACAAATTATTGTCAAAACAACAACCATAACGGCAACCAAAGACTTTTTCATGACAGCAACTGATTATGTGATAAACACTGCAAGTTACACAAACTCTGTCAAAAACAAAAACAGCCGTCCAGATTCCGCAATCGCGGCGACTTCGCAAAAGCGCCAGAAATGGAGAGACCATTATTTAATATTAAATTATTTAAACTTGCATAATTTTATCCTAAGTATTATCTTTGCCCAAAACGAGAAGCCATGCTGCAACCGAATCCATTTATCATTACTGCTGATTACTATGGGCCGGCGTATTTCTGCGACAGGCAGGATGAGACCGAAGCCTTGGAAAACAATATCGCAAACGGGCGGAACACGGTGCTGATTTCATCCCGGCGCATGGGGAAGTCCGGACTGATAGCCCACGTGTTCAACAGAGATTTCGTGAAATCCAACTTCAGGACATTCTCCATCGACCTGTATCCGACTTCTTCCCTGGCGGAAATGATTCTGCTGCTCGCCAAAGAAATTACCGGTCCGCTGAAAAGCCGGGGGCAGACACTGCTGGAGTCCTTCCTGGGAGTTGTCAAATCCTTGAGGCCCGGGATCAAAATAGATCCGATAACCGGCCAGTTCGTATTCGATCTCTCGCTTGGAGAAATCGTCAAGCCGGTCGATTCTTTGAAGGAAATCTTCCAATACCTGGAAGACAGCGAGATCCCCTGTCTTGTGTCGATGGACGAGTTCCAGCAAATAGCGGAGTATCCGGATAAAAACGTGCTGGAGCTGCTGCGCACCTACGTCCAAAAGTGCAAGCACACCTGGTTCATCTTTGCGGGCAGCGACAGGCGCATGATGGAAAAACTCTTCAATAATCCATCGGAGCCGTTCTATATGAGCTGCTCACCCGTATACCTGGATGCCATTCCCTATGATAACTATCTGGCTTTTGCCCGACAGCACTTTGAAGCGGCGGGGAAAAGCCTCCAGGAAGAGAGTTTCAAACAAGTCTACGAACTCTTTGACGGTCACACCTGGTATGTGCAGCGTATGATGAATGAATTGTTCGCATGGACGAAACCTGGAGAAGTGGCTGATGCGCAAATGGCGGCCGATGCGCTTACCTTCGTGATCAAGACATATGCCCGCACTTTCCAAGAGCAGATGAGCGCTTATCCGGAAGCGCAAAAGCAACTCCTGATTGCCATTGCCAAAGATGGTAAGGCGCAACAGGTTACTTCCGTGGCCTTCTGCAAGAAGCATTCAATGAAAAGCCCGAGCACGGTACAAAGCGCCCTGCGCGTCCTTCACGATAAAGGAAACGTCAGCAAAGACGGGAACATTTACTATGTCACGAACCGGCTGCTCGCCATCTGGTTGCGTACGGAGTATTGAAAAGGCCGACCGGTGCGGGCTGGCAGTGCGGGAGTGGAGAAGGAACGGGAGCACAGGCACGTATAAAACAAAAACGCCAACCTGAAGGCTGGCGTTTTGCTTTGAGCGGAAAACGAGACTCGAGCCCGCGCAAGCGCGGGCAGGCTCGCGATCTTTGCGTTACCCCCCGCCGCTTCCAGCGGCTGTCCCCTCGGGGGGCTGGGGTCGCTTCGTTCGAGTCTCCCGCTAAAACAAAATCGGCAGCCAAAGCTGCCGATTTGTTTGGAGCGGAAAACGAGACTCGAACTCGCGACCCCGACCTTGGCAAGGTCGTGCTCTACCAACTGAGCTATTTCCGCGTTGGGAATGCAAAGGTACGAACTTTTTTTACACTCCCAAATTTTTTTTATGCTTTTCAACGTTTATCCGTCGAAATGTAGCTGCGAAGGGCCTCAACGTAGGCGGCGAAAGCATTTCGCCCGTGCTCGGTGATGCTGCAGACTGTCTGCGGCACCTTGCCCTTGAACCCCTTGGTCACTTCGATGTAGCCTGCCTGCTGCAACTTGTCGAGCTGGACGCTCAGGTTGCCCGATGTCGCACCTGTCTCCGCCTTCAGGTAGACGAAGTCTGCACTGTCCGTGCCGATGAGGATCGACATCACCGCCAGGCGAAGTTCCGAATGGAGCAGCGGGTCGAGCGGCTTGAAAGATTTTTCACTCTCGGGCATATCTTTCCTATTTGACTTGTTTCTGCAGAATGACACCGGGAACGATCAGGGCGAAAACACCCAGGATCGCGAAAGTCAGGATACGGACGGGAGATCCGTCGGGCATCACCATCAGGAAGAGGGCGGAAAGGGCGGTCGCCACAACCGACGAGACCGTGATAGGTTTGAACTTGAGGACAGCGCCTGAAAGCGTTCCGCAGAGGCCCATCATCAGCAGGATGACCAGTGTCAGATCGACCCGCAGCGGGCCCTCGATGCCGACGGCGCAACGGACTCCCCAGGCAGCCCAAACCAGGGCGAAGAAGCCGGTGGAGAAGATGCCGAACCACATCCAGATCTTGCCGAGCGTGCGGCTGATTTCCGTATCGGGGACTTTTTCACTGTTTCGCATCATACTACGCATGGCGACAGCGCCGACGGCCGACATGGCAAACCAAAGGAAGTTCCAGGCAGGACTGCCGGTAAGAGACCAGAGGATATAGATGATCACAGCGGTGAGAGACACCAGCGAACCCCAGAGAATAAGCGGTTTGCCGGAATTTTTCGCAATCGTGCGACGACTGCGTTCGATGGTCTCCGCAATCAGGCGGAGGCTGTTTTCTGCCGAAAAGTTAGTTTCCATTTTAGTTTCTTTTTAAGAAGTTGAACAATAAAAAGAATGGCCATTCGGACTCTCCCCCGTCCCGTTGCGCACCGGTTCAGCTTTGAATCACAGTGCAAATATAAAGCAGTTTATTTTATAAACCAAATTATTTTGCAAATTTCTTCGTTTTTTTTTCACATGACCAGTAAGAATGATATCAGCCAGGGAGAATCCGCCCTTTCCACACAAGAAAACCGCTGTAGCGCAAACGGTTATGTGTCAATGAATTACAAAAAGTGGCCCCCACCTGAAAAGCGGGGGCCACTTTACATAAATCACTGACTGTCAGCCGTATCCGCCGCAGCACAAAAAGACATCAGATTGCCGTCTCGAACTGACGGAGGAAGCGGATGTCGTTCTCGAAATAGTTGCGGAGGTCTTTGACCTGCCACTTGAGCATGGCGATACGCTCGATGCCCATACCGAAGGCGAAGCCGCTGTACACATCAGGGTCGATGCCCGACGCACGCAAGACATTCGGATCGACCATGCCGCAGCCCAGGATTTCGAGCCAGCCGGTACCTTTACATATATTACAGCCTTTGCCCTTGCAGATGTTGCAGCTCACATCGACCTCGGCGCTGGGCTCCGTGAACGGGAAATAGGACGGGCGCATACGGATCTGCGTGTCGGCGCCGAACATTTCCTGCGCGAAGAGCAGGATGGCCTGCTTCATATCGGCGAAAGAGACATTCTTGTCGATGTACAGGCCTTCCACCTGATGGAAGATGCAGTGCGCACGTGCGGAGATGGCTTCGTTGCGGAAGACGCGGCCGGGGCAGATGACCCGGATCGGCGGACGCATCCGCTCCATCGTGCGGACCTGGACGGAAGAGGTATGGGTACGGAGCAGGATCGGGTTATCTCCCTCGGGATGGACAAAGAAAGTGTCCTGCATATCGCGGGCGGGATGCTCCGGCGGGAAGTTGAGCGCGCTGAACACGTGCCAGTCATCTTCAATCTCGGGACCCTCGGCCACGGAATAACCGAATTTGCTGAAAATCGAGATGATCTCTTCGCGGGTGACGGAAATCGGATGGCGGGCACCCAGTTCGAGACGGTCGCCCGGCTTGGTCAGGTCGAACGAAGCGGCGGAAGGGCCGGCCATCTCGGCAAGCGTGGCGCGCATCTCTTCGATTTTGGCCATAGCCGCATTCTTGAGTGCATTGAGCCGCTGGCCGAATTCTCTCTTCTGATCCTTGTCAACCGTACGGAATTCTTCAAACAACTGCGTGATCTCGCCTTTCTTGCCCAGCCACTTCACGCGCAGTTCTTCGATTTCCTGTTCCTTGGCCGCCTTCAACTCCTGGATGGAAGCCAGCATCTGTTCAATCTTCTCGTTGGTTATCGCCATAACGCATCAAATTTTAGAACGCAAAAGTAATAAATATCCGCTACCATTCGACAGCCCGGCGGGAAAGCGGCATCGTCATGCATCGCGCACCGCCTCCACCGCGAGGCAATTCGGATCCCTGGATCGTGACACAGCAACGGGAATAATCCGCGAGTTTCTTCTTGCCCGAAATAACGTCGCGGGCAGAAATCACCGCGAAGCCGTGTTTGTCCATCTCGTCGAGCGTAGCCTCGTTGCGGGCATAGCAGAGCACCTTGCCCGGGGCAAAGGCGAACATATTGGAACCGCTGTGCCACTGCTCGCGTTCCTGCACCCAGCTGTCCGCAGTGCCTCCGCAACTGATCGGTTCGAGGTCCATTCCGAGCGCACGGAGCGTCGGGAGGATGCCCGACACTGCACGGATCCGGCTGACCCGGCTGCCGTCGAGCGTGATATGGATTGTCTTGTAAGAGCGGTTGCGCATAATGAGCGGCTCGAAAACCATACACTTGTCGCGGTCGAGCATCGTGAATACCATATCGAGATGGATGAACGATTCCGGAGCGGAGGGCAGCTGCTGCACGATGATGTGCCGCTTTCCTGCGGGGGCCTGCTCACAGAAGTGCCGGATCAGGGCATCGATGCCCGAAGCGCTGGTACGCATACCGTTGCCGATGACCAGGATATCATCGCGCGCAATCTGCACGTCGCCGCCTTCAATAAACAGTTTGCCGTCGGTCACGGCCGGATTCTGCAAGTCGATGGTACCGCACTCGAAGGCCCCGCTGCAGCGGTAGATTGCATCCATGATCATCGCTTCGCGGGCGCGGACCTGGTTGGCCATCCGGCAGATCAGCGCATTGTTTCCGATGGTGACGGAAGAATCGCGGGTAAAATAAAAATTATAGAGCGGGAAAAGCGAGTAATAGTCCTCGTTCAGGAAGGCGGTCAGGGTGTCGATCTTGGCCGGAAGACCTTCGATCAATGCCTTGACCAGCTGCGGCGTAGGCATCGCCATCAGGGTGGCGAAGCAATTGCCTGCCTGTTCGGCGATGCAGATACGGGTAACCAGTTCCCGGCGATGCTCCGGATTGTCGAGCACCCGCGCAAGCAGGTCACGTACCTGATAAACGTGCGCAACGCTGGAGAGCACGCCCTCGATCTGCTCGTATTCCTTGCGGGCGATGGCCAGATTCAGGATATCACTGTACAGGGCACGCTGCGCCATCCGGGGTGTCATATTTTCAACTTCGGTGCCCGGGGTATGCAGCAGAACGGCGTCCAGAGAGCCGATTTCGGACTGGACAGATATTTTCAGACGGTTTTCTTTCATGGGTTGCAAATCTCTACAAGTAACGGTCAACCTTGTCTTTCATCGTAAGGTCGGTCACGATGTCCTTGACGGTCTTGTCGTCGCGACGGCAGACCAGCAGCACGTCGGGCATGTCGATCACCATCAAATCTTCAAAACCGCGCGCCACAACAAGCTTTTCCTTGTCGCCGCACAGGACGACGGAATTTTTCACCTCGTCGACCATCGGGACGGGAACGCTGATCACATTGCCGTCGCTGTCCTTGGAAACGCGCTCATACACCGAATCCCAGGTGCCGAGGTCGCTCCAGCCGAAATTGGAGAGGAAAACCCAGGCTTTCCGGGTTTTCTCCATCACGCCGTAGTCGATGGAGATGGCCGGACAGTCCTCATACACGCGTCGGATGAAATCTTTCTCGCCCGGCGTGTAATAGACCGCCTCACCTCCCCGGAACAGCGTCGTCACTTCGGGGAGGCAGCGCTCCAGTTCCGCCTTGATGGCCTGAAGGTTCCAGATGAACATACCGGAATTCCAGAAGAATTCGCCCGTCTCGAGAAAGACGCGCGCCAGGTCGGCATTGGGTTTTTCAGTAAAAGTCTTGACCTGATAAGATTCGTGGTCGCCGACACGGTTGGCGGCCGCCTTGTTGACCTGGATGTATCCGTAGTTGGTCTCCGGACGCGTGGGGTCGATGCCGATGGTGTAGAGCCGGTCGGTCCCGGAAGCCGTCTCGAGAGCCGCCCGGATCGTGTCGCGGAAGGCGTCTTCCCCGATGATCAGATGGTCGGACGGGGCTACGACGACCGTGGCGGCGGGATTCTTTTTGAGAAGTTTATACGTGGCATAGGCCACACAGGGCGCCGTGTTGCGCTTGTAGGGTTCGAGGAGGATGTTGTCGTCGGACACCTGGGGAAGCTGCTCCCTGACCAGGCTGTAGTAGCGCTCGGCCGTGACGATGAGGATATTTTCCTCGGGAACGATGGCGGCGTAGCGTTCGAAGGTCATCTGAAGGAAGGTCTTCCCTATCCCGAGGATGTCGATGAACTGTTTCGGACGTGACTGACGGCTGACAGGCCAGAAACGGCTGCCGATGCCGCCCGCCATAATGATACAATAATGATTATGGTTCATATAAAAAGCCGGTTATGATCGTTTCCAGATCGGAAAGAAGGCTTCGGGAATGTATTCCACCTGCGGCTGCCCGTCGCCGAGAATCACCGAAACAACGTCGAACTGCACCTCGCGGGTCACCTGCCGTTGTGCAATGTAGTGGCGGGCCGCCGCAACCAGCCGGCCCTGCTTCGCAGGATCCACTTTCTCGAACGGCTGGATCAGCAGGGGCGGCGTCATCGTCTTTACTTCGACGATATGCACGCGTTCATCACCCTCCATTACCAGGTCCAGTTCCTTATGGCCGCTCCGCCAGTTGCGGTCCAGCAGGCGGAATCCGTGGTCCTGCATCCAGGCCAGCGCCAGGTCCTCTCCTCTTCTTCCCGTCTCGCTCTTTTTCAAAACACTCGTTTATTACTTCGTAATTTACAAAGGTAACAAAAAAAACGTGGTCAGCAGCTAATCGATGAAAAATCGCAGGAAACGGTGCAAATAAATGTATGAATCTGCACAACATTGAATAATTATTTATACATTTGCGCCATTATTGAATAAATATTCTAAATATCGCCCATAAAATGAATAACCGCATAAATATTGTACAGGAACTGGTCCGATCGCAGGCCGTCCGGAGCCAGGAGGAACTCCTCGGGCTTCTGGCGGAGCGGGGTATCCGGACCACCCAGGCCACGCTATCGCGCGACCTGCGGAAACTGCACATAACCAAACAGCTCGACGCAGACGGCCAATACCGTTACACCATTCCTGAAATGGCACGTACGCCGCAGGCCATCCTGCTTTCGGAGAGCCGGGCCGGCGAGAGTATCGTAAGCCTCTGCTTTTCCGGCCAGATGGGAATCATCAAGACGCTGCCGGGCTGCGCAAATATGGTGGGCGCCCTGGTCGACGAGCACAGTCACCCCGACCTGATGGGGACGATCGCCGGCGAAAACACCCTGCTCCTGGTCTTGCGGGAAGGGGTTTCCCACAGCGGATTCCTGTCGTTTCTTGAAAAATTCATCCCGGGAATCCGGGCACGGTTGATTGAATAAATGAATTAACTTATCTTATGAACGTGAATGTCCTTGTGGCCGACGAGAGCCACCTCCCCTATGCAGAGTCCGTGTGCCACGAACTCTATCTGTCTTCACTGGGCGACAAAATCGGTATCGCCCGGCGTACTCCCGAATATATCCGCGACAAGATCCTGGCCGGAAAAGCCGTCATCGCCCTGACCGATGACGGGGAGTTTGCCGGTTTCTCGTACATCGAATCGTGGGGCGGGAAAAGCTTCGTAGCCAATTCCGGCCTCATCGTACCGGAAAAATTCCGCTCCCTGGGCATCGCCAAGCGCATCAAGGAGCAGACCTTCATCCTCTCGCGAAAACTTTTCCCGAACGCCAAGATCTTTTCGATGACCACCTCGTCCGCCGTAATGAAAATGAACTATGAGTTCGGCTTCCGACCGGTGACCTACGACGACCTGACCGACGACCTGGAGTTCTGGAAGGGGTGCGAAGGCTGCCGCAACTTCCCGGTGCTGAAAGAGCAGAACTACCGCGTCTGCATCTGCACCGGCCTGCTGTACGACCCGAAGGAACATCTGAAAATCCAGCATCCAAAGGAGAAAGAGAAGGTCGTGGTAGCCTACAGCGGAGGGCTTGACACCTCTTACGCCGTGTCCTGGCTGTCCAACGAGACGGACTACGAGGTCCACGCCGTATGCGCCGATACCGGTGGTTTCAGTCCCGAGCAGATGAAGACCAATGAGGTCAACGCCTACAAACTGGGCGCATCGAAATTCACCGCGATCGACATCACGCAGGAATACTATGAGAAGAGCCTGAAGTATATGATCTTCGGCAACGTCCTGCGCAACGGGACCTATCCCATCTCCGTGTCATCGGAGCGGCTGTTCCAGGCGATGGCCGTCGCACGTTACGCCAAGGAGACCGGCGCCTCGGCCATCGCCCACGGCTCCACCGGGGCCGGCAACGACCAGGTCCGCTTCGACATGGTGTTCCAGGTGATGTGTCCCGGCGTGAAGATCATCACCCTTACCCGCGACGGCAACCTCAGCCGGCAGCAGGAAGTGGATTACCTCAACGCGCACGGTTTCCCGGCCGATTTCGCCAAACTGAAGTATTCCTACAACGTGGGCCTCTGGGGTACATCGATCTGCGGCGGCGAAATCCTCGACTCGAAACAGGGCCTGCCCGAATCGGCCTACCTGAAACAGGTGGAGAAAGAGGGCTCTGAAATCCTGTCGCTCGACTTCAAGGAAGGTGAACTCGTCGGCGTGAACGGCGTCTCCTACGACGACAAAGTTGCTGCGGTCAAGGCGGTCGAAGCCGTCGGCGCCGCCTGGGGCATAGGCCGCGACATGCACGTGGGCGACACCATCATCGGCATAAAAGGACGCGTGGGCTTCGAGGCCGCCGCCCCGATGCTGATCATCGGTGCACACAGATTCCTTGAGAAATTCACGCTGTCGAAGTGGCAGCAGTACTGGAAAGACCAGGTGGGCACTTGGTACGGGATGTTCCTTCACGAGAGCCAGTATCTGGAGCCGGTGATGCGCGACATCGAGGCGATGCTCGAGAGCAGCCAGCGCCACGTCAACGGTACGGTGACCCTGGAGTTGCGTCCCCGGGGGTTCTCGACGGTAGGTGTAGACTCGCCCGACGACCTGCTGAAATCGAAACTCGGCGAATATGGAGAAACCCAGAAAGGCTGGAGCGCCGAAGAAGCCAAGGGCTTCATCAAGCTGCTGTCCAACCCGCTCAGGATGTATTACGGAAACCACCCGGAGGAACTGCCTTATGAAGAATGACAGCGATGTGATCGATCTCCTGCGGCATATGGTACACGCCCCGACGCAATCGTTCAACGAGGAAGCATCAGTCGCGTGGATCAGCTGGTGGCTTGACCGGAACGGTCTGGCCTACAGCACGCCGAAAGGGAATATCGTAGCGGCGGCAGCCCCGCCCGACCCTGCAAAGAAAACCCTGGCCCTGATCGCCCATCTCGACACGGTGCCGCCGGCTGCCGGCTACACCCGGGACCCCTATGATCCGGGAACGGACCCGGATATCGTCTGGGGACTCGGTTCCAACGACGACGGAGGAAGCGTCGTGGCGATGCTGGCGGTACTGCGCCATTATTACGGAAAAAAACTGCCCTTCAACCTGCTGCTGATGCTCGTCCGGGAAGAAGAATGCTCCGGCCCCGACGGAGTCCGGTGGCTTTTCGGACCCGACGGCCCGTTCTCCAGGGAACCTGCCTCACCGGACTGGCTCCCGAAACCCGACTGGGCCATTGTCGGTGAACCGACGGGCCTTCAGGCAGCCACAAGCGAGCGCGGCCTGCTGGTGATCGACGGCGACGCCTTCGGCCAGAGCGGCCACGCCGCCCGCAACGACGGGGTCAACGCCCTTTATCTCGCAATGGACGACATCGCCCGTCTCCGCGGACACCGCTTCACGCGCATCTCGCAGGAAATGGGGGAAGTCCGGCTTAACGTCACGCAGATTCTCTCCGGAACGGCCCACAACGTGATTCCCGACCGCTGCCGTTTCGTGATCGACATCCGTCCCAACGAACTCTATACGCCGAAAGAGATTCTCGACGAATTGCAGGACATCTGCAAGAGCCATCTCCAGGCACGCAACCTGTTGCACCGCGCCTCGGCGACCGCCGCCGATTCTCCCCTGCGGAAAGCGGCGGCCAAACTCGGCATCGACACGTTTTCCTCCCCCACTTCGTCCGACTGGATGCAACTCCCCTGCGACGCGATCAAATTGGGGCCGGGCGACTCCGCGCGTTCCCACAAAGCCGACGAATTCATCCGCGTTTCGGAAATCGAAGCGGGCATCGCCCTGTATACCGCACTGATCGAATCATTCAATGAAAACACTCTGGAATAAAGGAACCGCCGCCACGGACGTCGTGGAACGGTTCACGGTCGGGCAGGACCGCATCCTCGACCTGCGGCTCGCCGCCTATGACATCGAGGGCTCCCGGGCCCACATCAAGATGCTCGAAACGATCGGGCTGCTCACGCCCGATGAACGGACCCGGCTCGACGAAGGCCTCAAGCGCATCCTCGTCTCGGTCAACGCCGGCAATTTCGAACTGGAAGACGACGTGGAAGACATCCACTCGGAAGTCGAACTCCTTCTCACCCGCTCGCTGGGCGACCTGGGCCGGAAAATCCACGCCGGACGCTCGCGCAACGACCAGGTGATGGTGGACATCAAACTCTTCCTGCGCGACGAACTGCAACAGGTGCGGAAAGAGGTCCTGACCCTGTTCCAGACACTCCAGGAACTGAGCGAGCAGTACAAGGAGGTGCCGCTGCCGGGCTATACGCACGGCCAGCTGGCGATGCCTTCGTCGTTCGGCCTTTGGCTGGGCGCCTATGCCGAGACCCTGGCCGACGATATGCGGCAGCTCAGCGCCGCCTACCGCGTTGTCAACCGCAACCCGCTCGGCTCGGCTGCCGGCTATGGCAGTTCCTTCCCGCTCGACCGCTCTCTGACCACACAGCTGCTGGGCTTCGACACGCCGGTGTACAATAGCATCGCCGCCCAGCTCGGGCGCGGAAAATGCGAGTTGGCGGTGGCCTCGGCACTGGGAAGCATCGCCCTGACCCTCAACAAACTGGCCGCCGACTGCATCTTCGGGATGAGTCCGGGGCAAGGCTTCATCCACTTCCCCGACGAACTGACCACCGGCAGCAGCATCATGCCCCACAAGAAGAATCCCGACGTATGGGAGATCCTGCGCGGACGCTGCAACCAGATCCTGTCGGCCCCCAACGAGATCGCCCTGCTCTCGGGCAACCTCCCCCACGGCTACCATCGCGACTTCCAGCTTCTCAAGGAGATCCTGTTCCCGGCCCTGGACTGGATGCACGACTGCCTGCAGATGGCCGACTATATGTTGCAGCATCTCGAAGTGAACGAACACATTTTCGAGGATCCGAAGTACAAGTATCTTTTTACCGTGGAAGAAGTCAACCGCCGGGTCCTCTCCGGCATCCCGTTCCGGGAGGCTTACCGCCAGGTCGGCGTCGAAGTGAACGAGGGTCGTTTCCACTACGAAGGACCCGCTCCGGCCACGCTCAAGGTTTCCGACCTGGGCCACACCCATATCGGGAGCATCGGCAAGCTGTGTACGGATGAGATAGCGGCCGAAATGGAGGCGGCCGCCGCCTGGTAACGCGATGAAACGGAAAAGAGCCACACTCCTGCTGGAAGACGGCAGGGAATTCCCGGGGTGGAGCTTCGGATACGACGGCCCCGCAGAAGGCGAGATCGTCTTCTCCACTGCGATGGTCGGCTATCCGGAAAGCCTGACCGATCCCTCCTACAGCGGACAGATCCTCTGCGTCAGTTTCCCCCTCGTGGGCAATTACGGCATACCGGACGAACAGCCCGACGAACAGGGCCTGTGCACCCGCTTCGAATCGGAACGCATCCACGTACGGGGTCTGGTCATCGCCGACTACAGTGAGAAATACAGCCACTGGGACGCGGCCAAGAGCCTGGGCCAGTGGCTGCAGGAACAGCATATCCCCGGCATCTGCGGCATCGACACCCGCGTGCTGGTGCAATTGCTCCGCGACGAAGGGGCAAAACTCGGCGCCATCGTGCCGGCGGGAAGCCCGGCGCCCGCGGCATTCCCCGACCCGAATCTGGAGAATCAGGTGGCGGCGGTCAGCTGCCGCGAGGTCATACGCTACGGCAGCGGGGCGAAACGGGTCGTGCTGGTGGACTGCGGCGTCAAGCACCAGATCATCCGCTGCCTGACGGCCCGGGGCATCGAAGTGGTCCGCGTCCCCTGGGACTACGATTTCAACACGCTGGAATGGGACGGGCTGTTCATCTCCAACGGCCCGGGCAACCCGGCGCTGTGCGACGTCACCGTGGAACACCTGCGCAAGGCGCTCGCCGGCGACAAGCCGGTATTCGGCATCTGTATGGGCAACCAGTTGCTCAGCCGGGCGGCCGGCGGCCACACCTACAAACTCAAATACGGACACCGCAGCCACAACCAGCCCGTGCGCCAGTGCGGGACCGACCGCTGTTTCATCACATCGCAGAACCACGGCTTCGCGGTGGATACCGCCACGCTCGGCCCGGACTGGGAGCCCCTGTTCGTCAATATGAACGACGGCACCAACGAGGGAATCCGGCACAAGACCAAGCCGTTTTTCTCCGCCCAGTTCCATCCGGAAGCCTCGAGCGGCCCGGTCGATACGGAATTCCTGTTCGATGAATTCATCTCCAAACTGTAAGAAATGCTTGACAAGACCATACGGAAAGTACTGCTCCTGGGCTCCGGCGCGTTGAAAATCGGAGAAGCGGGAGAATTCGACTATAGCGGTTCACAAGCCTTGAAGGCCTTGCGGGAAGAAGGCATCGAAACCGTGCTCGTCAATCCCAACATCGCCACGGTCCAGACCTCCGAGGGCATCGCCGACAAGATCTACTTCCTGCCCGTCACCCCGCCCTTCGTCAAAAAGGTCATTGAAAAGGAAAAGCCGCAGGGCATTTTCCTTTCTTTCGGAGGCCAGACCGCCCTCAACTGCGGCGTCGAGCTCTACCGGAGCGGATTCCTGCAGCAGAACGGTGTCCGCGTGCTGGGCACTCCGGTCCAGTCGATCATCGACACCGAAGACCGGGACCTCTTCGTCAAACGCCTCGACGAAATCGGCGTAAAGACCATCCGGTCCCATGCCGCCGCCACCCTGGAAGAGGCCCGTGCGGCAGCCGGAGAGATCGGCTATCCCGTGATCCTGCGGGCAGCCTATGCCCTGGGCGGACTCGGTTCCGGCTTCTGCGACACGCCTGCGGAACTCGAAGCCGCCGCCCGGAAGGCCTTCGCCTTCTCGCCCCAGATCCTGGTCGAGAAATCGCTCAAAGGCTGGAAGGAGATCGAATACGAAGTGGTCCGCGACAGCTACGACAATTGCATCACGGTCTGCAATATGGAAAACTTCGACCCGTTGGGCATCCATACCGGCGAGAGCATCGTGGTCGCCCCGTCACAGACCCTGACCAACGACGAATTCCACTTCCTGCGCAAGAAATCCATCGATATCGTGCGCCATCTGGGCATTGTGGGCGAATGCAATGTACAGTATGCTTTCAGTCCTGACGGAGAAGACTATCGTGTCATCGAAGTCAATGCACGCCTCAGCCGTTCGTCGGCGCTGGCCTCGAAGGCCACGGGCTATCCGCTCGCCTTCGTGGCCGCGAAACTCGGCCTGGGCTACGGTCTCTTCGAGCTGAAGAATTCCGTAACCAAGACGACGCCCGCTTTCTTCGAACCGGCTCTCGACTACGTTGTGTGCAAGATTCCCCGCTGGGACCTGGCCAAATTCAAAGGCGTTTCGCGGGAAATCGGTTCCAGCATGAAAAGCGTCGGCGAAGTGATGGCCATCGGCCGGACCTTCGAGGAGGCCGTCCAGAAAGGACTCCGGATGATCGGCCAGGGCGCCAACGGATTCGTCTGCAACAAACCTTACAAGACGGAAGACCTCGACTGGGCGCTCCGGCATCCTACCGACACCCGCATCTTCGCGATCGCGGCCGCTTTCGAGTCGGGCTACAGCGTGGACCAGATCCACGAACTGACACATATCGACAAATGGTTCCTCGACAAACTCGACAATCTGGAAACCACCTACCGGGAACTCGAGGCCTGTCCCGACCTGGGAAGCGTCGGACGCGAACTCTTCCTCAAGGCCAAGCGGCAGGGCTTCTCCGACATCCAGATCGGGCGCGTGTATCACAGGCCGGAAGAGGAAGTCCGTACCCGCCGGCTCGCCTTGGGCATCCGGCCCTGCATCAAGCAGATCGACACACTGGCAGCGGAGTTCCCGGCTGCGACCAACTACCTGTATCTCACCTATAACGGGACGAAGAACGACATCATTCCGAGCTACGGCTCGCACACGGTCATCGTACTCGGCTCAGGGGCCTACCGCATCGGCAGCAGCGTCGAATTCGACTGGTGCGGCGTCGGCGCCGTGAACACCCTGCGCAAGCGGGGCTGGCAGGCCGTGATGATCAACTACAATCCCGAGACCGTCTCGACCGACTACGACAGCTGCGACCGTCTGTACTTCGACGAACTCAGTTTTGAGACCGTGCTGGAGATCTGCTCCGTAGAACGCCCTTACGGCGTGATCGTGAGCGTCGGCGGACAGATTCCGAACAACCTGGCGCTGCCGCTCGCCCGGAGCGGCGTCCATATCCTCGGCACTTCCGCCGACGATATCGACCGGGCGGAAGACCGCGGGAAGTTTTCCTCGGTCGTCGACCGCCTGGGCATCTCGCAACCGCGCTGGCAGGCGCTCACCACGATGGCCGAGATCGAACACTTCGTGGACGAGGTAGGTTTTCCCGTGCTGGTGCGGCCTTCCTATGTCCTTTCGGGCGCGGCGATGAACGTGTGTTACTCGCTGGCCGACCTGCATACTTTCCTGGAGATGGCCGTCGAGGTATCGGAAGAGCATCCCGTCGTCATCAGCTCATTCATCCAGCGCAGCAAGGAGTTCGAATTCGACGCGGTGGCCGACGGGGGCAGGATCGTGGCGCACGCCATCTCCGAGCACATCGAATATGCCGGCGTACATTCGGGCGATGCCACCATTCAGTTCCCGCCGCAGAAACTCTACTGCGTGACGGCCGCCCAGATCCGGCGCGTGGCCGCCGCCATCGCCGCCGAACTTCACATCACAGGACCGTTCAACATCCAGTTCCTTGCTCACGAGGGGCGTGTGAAGGTCATCGAATGCAACCTGCGGGCTTCCCGCAGCTTCCCTTTCGTCTCCAAGATCCTCAAGACGGACTTCATCGACCTGGCCGTGCGCTGCATGCTCGGCGAACATCCCGCCGCCGACACCGTCGATGCCTTCGAACTGCCGTATGTCGGCATCAAGGCATCCCAGTTCTCCTTCTCGCGCCTGAACCAGGCCGACCCGGTCCTGGGTGTCGATATGGCTTCGACCGGCGAGGTGGGCTGCATCGGCGACAATTTCGACGAGGCCCTGCTCGAGGCGATGCTCTCGGTCGGGCATCACATTCCGCAGGGGGCCATTCTCATCTCGTCGGGCAACGCCATCCAGAAAGCCGACCTGCTGCCAGCCTGCCAGCTTCTGGACCAGAAAGGATTCACGCTCTATGCCACGGAAGGAACCAGCCGCTACCTCAACGAGAACGGCATTCCGGCCCGGCTCGTCGAGCACGCCAATGTCGTGGAACTCATCCGGGAGCACCGCGTCGACCTGGTCGTCAACATCCCCAAGAATTTTACCCACGGCGAACTGACCAACGGCTACCGCATCCGCCGCGCCGCCATCGACTTCAACGTGCCGCTGATCACCAACTCGCGCCTTGCCACAGCCTATATCCGGGCTTTCTGCCGCCTGAAACCGGAAGAACTGCCCGTCAAGGCGTGGGATGAGTATAAACCCCTATAAGTCAATGTACCGGCACCAGCCGTGCGTGTCTTCGATCTCGCCGAACTGGACGCCGGTTATCTGTTTATAGAGTTTTTGGCATATTGCGCCCACACTGCCGTCGGGGCCGTAGCGGAACGAACGCGTGATGACGGGTTCTTCCAGGACCGGTTTGACATCGATGTGGGAGATGGGCGTGATGACCACCGCCGTGCCGCAGCCGGCCGCCTCCTCGAACGTAGCCAGTTCTTCGAACGGGATCGGACGCTGCTCGACTCTCATTCCGAGATCGGCCGCCACGGTACGGAGTGTCTTGTTGGTGACGGAAGGCAGCACGCTGTCGGAGAGCGGCGTGATATACGTGTTGTCGCGGATACCGAAGAAATTGGAGGAGCCGAACTCGTCGACATACTCCCGCGTGGATGAATTCAGGTAGAGCAGTTCCGTATATCCCTGGTCGTGGGCGCGGCGATAGGGTACGAAGGTCGTGGCGTAGTTGCTGCTGATCTTGTAGGATCCCGATCCCTTGGGTGCCGAACGGTCGTAGTTGCCCGGAATGACGGCGGCGCACGACTTGAGATAATCGCCATAGTACGAACCCACCGGGGCGCACATCACCGCGAAGATGGCTTCGGGATAAGGGACGAGCTGCATCTGCGGATGCACCGCGAAAAGGAGCGGCCGGATATACAACGACGCACCATAGCCATAGGGCGGCAGGAATTCCATATTGCCCTTCACGCACATTTCGCTCATCTCCAGGAACAAGTCTTCAGGCGGTGTGGGCATCCCGAGATAATTGGCCGAACGGACCATTCGGGCGGCGTTCTGGTCGGGACGGAACATCGCGATGCGGCCGTCCTTCTGCCGGAAAGTCTTGAAGCCCTCGAAGACGGAAATGGCATAGTGGAGACACTGTGCGAACGGATCGAGCGTAAAGGAGAAAGTTTCCGTGGTCGTGGCCGGAGACCACGCTCCGTCCTTGAAGTAAGACACGGCGACTGTCCGTGTCCGGTAGGCGTCAAAGCCTATGGTTTTCCAGTCTATCATAGTTTGAAGTTTTATTGTTCATTGATTCTGTCTGCAATCCAGTCGCCGACCTGCGACGTGGTATAAGCTTTCCCGCCGCCGGCCAGGTCGTCCGTCACGATACCCGCCGCCAGCGAATCGGCGACAGCCTGCCGGATAGCTTTGCCTTCGGCCATCAGGCCGAAAGCATATTCAAACATCATGGCTGCCGAAAGGATGGCTGCAACGGGGTTGGCGATTCCCTTCCCCGCCGCCTGCGGCCAGGAACCGTGGATGGGCTCATAGACGCCGGTCTTCTCGCCGACGGAGGCGGAAGCGAGCAGGCCCATCGAGCCGGACACCACGCTGGCCTCGTCGGTGAGGATGTCGCCGAAGGTGTTTTCCGTCACGATGACGTCGAAAAACTTCGGTCCCGTGATGAGTTTCATCGCGGCGTTGTCCACGAACATATAGTCTGTCGTCACTTCCGGATAGCCAGGGGCCATTTCCTGAGCGATCTGCCGCCACAGGCGGGACGACTCCAGGACGTTGGCCTTGTCCACGACGGTCAGGTGCCCGCGCCGTTGCATTGCGTATGTAAAGGCCTGTTTCAGGATCCGTTCGATCTCGTAACGGTGGTAGATGTTCGTATCAAAGGCGGTATCACCGTTGTCGCGCCGGCCTTTCTCGCCGAAATACATGCCGCCGGTCAGTTCGCGGATCACGAGGAAATCGGCTCCGTCCACCAGGTCTTCTTTCAACGGGGACTTGTGTACCAGCGACTTGAAGGTTTCCACGGGGCGCAGGTTGGCATAAAGGCCGAGTTTCTTGCGCATGGCCAGCAGGCCCTGCTCCGGCCGCACCTTTGCGGTGGGATCGTTGTCATAGCGCGGATCGCCCACGGCGCCGAACAGTACCGCGTCGGCGTCCAGGCAGGTCCGGTAAGTCTCTTCCGGGAAAGCGTCACCGAAACGGTCGATGGCGCAGGCACCCGCAAAAGCGAAGTGCCAGGAGACTTCGTGTCCGAACCTGCGGCACACGGCTTCCACTACTTTGACGGCTTCTTCCACGACTTCCGGGCCGATTCCGTCGCCCGGCAGTTTAGCGATATTCAGTTTCATGTTCCAATGGGATTATCATACGTTCTTCCGTTCATACGCCTCGATCTTCGGCCGCTGCTCCAGCAGGTAGTCGATGTCGTCGAGGGCATTCATCAGACAATATTTCTTGTAGGCGTTCAATTCGAAACACTCACTGCGGCCGGTGGCCAGGCTGGTCACGGTCTGGGCCGGCACGTCGACGCGCACCCGGGCCGACGGATCGGCTTTCACCGTGGAAAAGAGTTCGGCCAGGAAATCGTCCGAAACTACGACCGGCAGCACGAAATTGTTGAGTTCATTGTTCTTGTGGATATCGGCGAAAAAACTGGAAATCACCACCTTGAACCCATATCCTGCAATCGCCCACGCAGCGTGTTCGCGGCTGGAACCCGAGCCGAAGTTGCGGCCCGCCAGCAGGATTTCACCGCCGTAGCGGGAATCGTTGAGCACAAAGCCGGGGTCTGGCGTCCCGTCGTCACGGTAGCGCCAGTCACGGAACAGGTTCTCGCCGAAGAAACGTTCGTCGCGGCTGGTGGATTTCAGGAATCGCGCCGGGATGATCTGGTCGGTGTCCACGTTCTCGAGCGGAAGGGGGACACAGGTGCTTTCGATGATATTGAATTTCTGTTTCATATTGTACGGGGATCGGTGATGACGCCGGTGACGGCAGCCGCGGCCACAGTCAGCGGACTGGCAAGCAGGGTCCGGGCGCCCGGGCCCTGCCGCCCTTCAAAATTCCGGTTGCTGGTCGAGAGACAGTATTTTCCGGAAGGGACCTTGTCGTCGTTCATACCCAGACAGGCGGAACAACCCGGCTGCCGGATTTCGAAACCGGCTTCAGCCAGCACCCGGTCAAGCCCCTCGGCTACGATCTGCCGCTGGACCTCCCAGGATCCCGGCACCAGCCAGGCTGTCACGCCCGGGGCCTTGCAGCGGCCCCGGACCAAGGATGCAAACATCCGGAAATCTTCGATCCGGCCATTCGTACAGGCACCCAGGAACACATAGTCCACCGGTTTGCCGAGGAGCCGCTCTCCGGCCCGGAATCCCATATAACGCAGCGCCTTGTCCGCTGCATCGGCAGGGATGGTCCCGTCGACGGGCATACCCATTCCGGGATTCGTACCATAGGTAATCATCGGGGCGATGTCCGCCGCGTCGTACACGACTTCACGGTCGAAGACGGCGTCATCGCCGCTGCGCAGCGTACGCCACCGTGCCACCGCACGGTCCCAGTCCTCGCCCTTGGGCGCAAATTCCTTGTCTTTCAGATAAGCGAAGGTGACCTCGTCGGGGGCGACCATCCCGCCACGGGCACCCATCTCGATCGAGAGGTTGCACAGCGTAAGCCGTCCTTCCATCGAAAGGCCGCGGACCGCGCTGCCGGCATATTCCACGAAATGTCCGGTTGCGCCGGCCGTGGTCAGCCGTTGCATGAGATAGAGCGCCATATCCTTGGCCGTGACACCCGGTCCCGGCGTCCCTTCGATGCGGATCCGCATCGAGCGCGGCTTAGGCTGCAGGATGCACTGGGAAGCCATCACCATTTCCACTTCGCTGGTACCGATGCCGAAGGCAACGGCTCCCACCGCCCCGTGCGTGGAGGTGTGGGAATCCCCGCAGACAATCGTCATCCCCGGCAGCGAAAGGCCGCGTTCCGGCCCGACCACGTGGATGATGCCGTTGCGGGGGTCCATCATCCCGTAGTGCGTCAGGCCGAACTCAGCCGCGTTGGCAGCCAGCGCCTCGACTTGCCGGCGCGACACCGGGTCCGCGATGGGTTTGTCCTGGTCGTGGGTCGGCGTATTGTGGTCGGGCATACAGACGATCTTTTCCGGACGGAAGCAGCGGATGCCGCGGGCACGCAAGCCTTCGAAAGCCTGCGGGCTCGTCACTTCGTGGCAGTAAAGCCGGTCGACATAGAGTTGGTCGGGCCCGTCTTCCACGTGCTGTACGACGTGTGCATCCCAGATTTTGTCGAAAAGGGTATTCATACCTGCTTGAATTTATTGATACAGTCGATGTAGGCCTCCACCGAGGCGGCCACGATGTCGGTGTTGGCGCTGAAACCGTAGTACAGCTTGCCCTCGTGCTCCACCTGCATATGGACTTTTCCCACGTCGTTCGATCCCTTGGTAATGTTCTGGATGGTGAATTCCTTGAGAACCATCGGGCGCTTGATGATTTCTTTCAGGGCGTTGATGGCGGCGTCCACCGGGCCGTTTCCGACCGCCGCCGCCTCGAATTTCTCGCCGGCGATGTCCAGACCGATGCTGGCCACGGGCCGGACGCCCACACCGCTGGTCACCTGAAGGAACTCCAGCTTCACGTGATGGTCGTCGCTGCGGTCCATTCCGGAAAGCACCAGCAGGTCTTCGTCGCCGATGTCCTTTTTCTTGTCGGCCAGACGGAGGAACTCCTGATAGGTCTTGTCGAGTTTCTCTTCCGACAATCTGACGCCGAGCGCCTCGAGCCGGGTGCGCAGGGCCGCGCGGCCGCTGCGGGCCGTCAGCACGATGGCATTGCCGTCGAGACCGATGTCTTTCGGATCGATGATCTCATAGGTACTCATATCCTTGATCACGCCGTCCTGGTGGATACCGGAGGAATGGGCGAACGCATTGCGGCCCACGATGGCCTTGTTGGCCTGCACCGGCATATTCATCAGGCTCGACACGGTACGGCTGAGTCCGTAGATCTTCTTGGAATTGATATTGGTCTCCAGGTCGATTTCCTTGTGGCTCTTGAGAATCATCGCAATTTCCTCGAGGGCGGTGTTGCCGGCCCGTTCGCCGACGCCGTTGATGGTAACCTCACACTGGCGGGCGCCATTGAGCAGGGCGGCCATCGTATTGGCCGTCGCCATGCCCAGGTCGTTGTGGCAATGCGTCGAGATGACGGCCTTGTGGATGCCGTCCACGTGCTCCACCAGGTAGCGGATTTTGGCACCGTACTCTTCCGGCAGGCAGTAGCCCGTCGTGTCCGGGATGTTGACCACCGTGGCGCCCGCCTTGACCACGGCCTCGATGACCCGGGCGAGGTATTCGTTCTCCGTGCGGCCGGCGTCTTCGGCGTAGAATTCGACGTCTTCCACATACTTCTTGGCGTATTTGACAGCCCGCACGGCCCGTTCGATAATCTCCTCGCGGTTGGAGTTGAACTTGTAGCGGATGTGGCTGTCGGATGTGCCGATTCCGGTATGGATACGCTTGTGGCGGGCATATTTCAGCGCCTCGACGGCGACATCGATGTCTTTTTCGACCGCGCGGGTCAGGCCGCAGATGACCGGCCAGGTCACGGCCTTGGAGATTTCTACCACGGAATTGAAATCACCGGGGCTGGAGATGGGAAAACCGGCCTCGATGACATCGACGCCAAGTTCTTCCAGCGCCTTGGCGATCTGAATCTTCTCCACGGTGTTGAGTTGACAGCCGGGTACCTGTTCCCCGTCGCGAAGGGTGGTATCGAAAATAAAAACACGCTTACTCATCTCGTTGGATTTCGGAAATTACATTTTACAACTTATTCGCATAAAAAAAACCCTTTCCTGTGCGAACGGGAAAGGGGTCGGTTTCAATTTATAACTAAACAGCTTCCTGTCCGCATCAGACGACGTGGAGCAAAAGGGACAGGGCCAGCAGGATATACATCAGATTCATGGGATTATGCTTGTCTCCACCACAAAGTAACGAATTAAAACTTATAAAAGCAAGAAAAACTTTTCTTTTAGCTGATGAACAACAGTTCCCGGTACTTCGGGAGGGGCCAGAGCTGGTTGTCGACAAACTCTTCCAACTTGTCGATCGGACGGCGGAGGGCTTCGATGTCCTGGGCGATGGCGTAGTAGGCCATAGCCCGGGCGCATTCGTCTTCGATGGCGTTGGCCCGCTTGCGGGCCTGGCGCATCGACTCGGCGCGGTCGCTGATTTCTTCGATGTAGCCGCCGATGCGGCGGACCAGTTCGACTTCGGTCTGGCAGCCGTCGAAACCGCCCATCACCTGCTGATGCAGCGACACTTCCTTCAGCAGCCGGGATTTGTATTCCAGCGCAGCGGGGATGATGTGATTGATCGCCATCCGGACCATCACGCGGCTTTCGATCTGGACTTTCTTGACATAGATGTCCCACTTCACCTCATTGCGGGCAGCCAGTTCCTTCTCAGTATAGACGCCCGTCCGGGTGAACATCGACACGGAGCCCGGCGTCGTAAACGCCTTGAACATCTCGGGAACGCGCGTTTCGACGTCGAGACCGCGGCGGACGGCCTCTTTCTGCCACTCTTCGGAATAGCCGTTCCCGTCGAAGCAAATCACATCGATGATCTGCGCGATGATGGGTTTCAGCGTATCCATCACGGCCACCTGCAGGTTCTTCCCTTTCTCCAATTCCGCATCGAGCGCTTTCTTGAAATCGAGCAATTGCTCGGCAACGGCCGCGTTGAGCGTCGTGAGGGCGCCGGCGCAGTTGGCGCTGGAGCCCACGGCGCGAAACTCGAAGCGGTTGCCGGTGAAAGCGAACGGCGAGGTGCGGTTGCGGTCGGTATTGTCGACGAAAATCTCCGGAATCTCGATCAGGCCCACACTCCGGCCTTTCTTGCCGGCAATCTGGATAGGCGTGTCGGACGGCACTTCGAGGATCTTGCGCAGCACGGCCGACATGGTGCGGCCCAAGAAGGCCGAGATAATGGCCGGCGGCGCCTCGTGGCCGCCGAGGCGATGCGCGTTGGTCGCGCTGGCGATGCTGGCCTTCAGCACACCGTTATGCCGCTGCACGGCCATCAGCACATTGACGAAAAACGTCAGGAACTGGAGATTCTCTGTCGCGTCGCGTCCTGGCGCCATCAACGGCCGGCCCGTGTCGGTACCCAGCGACCAGTTGCAGTGCTTGCCCGAACCGTTGATTCCGGCAAAGGGTTTTTCGTGCAGCAGTACAACGAAACCATGCTTGCGGGCCAGGTTGTTCATCAGGTTCATCACCAGTTGATTCTGGTCGTTCGACAGATTGGCGTCGCCATAGATCGGCGCCATCTCGAACTGGTTCGGCGCCACCTCGTTGTGCCGGGTCTTGAGCGGAATGCCGAGACGCAGGGCCTCTACTTCCAGTTCGCGCATAAAGGCGGCTACGCGCCCGGGAATCGCCCCGAAATAATGATCTCCGAGCTGCTGATTCTTCGACGACATGTGGCCCATCAGCGTCCGGCCGGTAATCATCAGGTCGGGCCGGGCCGCGTAAAGGTCTTCATCGACCAGGAAATATTCCTGTTCCCAGCCCAGATAGCAGCGCACTTTGTTCACGCGCGGATCGAAGAGGCGGCAGATCGGAACGGCTGCGTCGGAAACGGCCTTGATCGAACGCTTGAGCGGCGTCTTGTAATCGAGCGCCTCACCGGTATAGGCGATGAACACCGTAGGGATACAAAGCGTATCCTCCTGAATGAAAACGGGCGAGGTCGGATCCCAGGCCGTATAGCCACGGGCCTCGAAGGTAGCGCGGATGCCGCCGTTGGGAAACGACGAAGCATCCGGCTCCTGCTGGACAAGCGAACTGCCGTCGAACGTCTCGATGACACCGCCTTTTCCGTCGAGGTCGATCAGCGAGTCGTGTTTCTCGGCCGTCCCTTCGGTCAGCGGCTGGAACCAGTGGGTAATGTGGGTTACGTGATTCTCGAGCGCCCATTCTTTCATACCGCGGGCCACGCCGTCGGCGGTGGCCCGGTCAAGCGGGTGGCCTTTGTCGATGCATTCCAGCAGGGCTTCCAGCGTTTCAGGATCGAGATACTTGCGCATTTTGGCGCGGTCGAAAACGCACGCGCCGAAATATTCGGACGATTTTTGGGACGGAGCGTCCACGGCCTGGGCTTTCTTCCCGAAAGATGCCCGGACCAGTTCAAAACGGTCGATACTCATAAGGCTTAAAAATTAAGCCGTAAAGATAAAAAAATTCCGCTGCAACAGACACGATGTGACAAGTCCGTTGCAGCGGAAAAACAACAGGCGGAGCCTAGCAGCTTTCCAGCACCGCGATGTGGCGGTTGACCTGTCCGATGGCTTCTTTGACGAAGTACTGGCAGGACTTCAGGTAGCGGGCGTCGCGGAGGCTGTCGAGCAGCAGGAGGTAACCCATCACGATGCTGGCCAGGACTTCCGTCAGGGCGCGGGTCGCGTGTTCGAAACGCGGGCTCGTGGTGCCGTCGGACGTGGCCATTCCGTAAAAACGACGGTATCCCTCGGTTGCCTTACGCAGGACGTCGAGACAGGCCTGGACATCGGCGTCGGGCGTGGCTGCCAGAGCCTCGGCCACACGAGCCTCGTAGCTTTCAATCTGCTTGAGGTAGGCGCCGTTGGCGATGCCTTTGACGGCGGCCACGACCTGCAGCTGGCTCGTGCCTTCGTAGATGGAGAGGATACGGGCGTCGCGGTAAAGCCGCTCGCAGGCATATTCCTTCATAAAGCCGCTGCCGCCGTGGACCTGGATGCAGTCGTAGGCGCAACGGTTGGCGAACTCGCTGGCGCTGAGTTTGAGCAGCGGGGTCAGGATGTCGGCCACGCGGGACGCGGCGCGCGACGAGGCCGAAAGGTCGACGTAGCGAGCCGTCTCGTAGAGCAGCGTGCGGGCGCCGTCGGTGCGGGCGCGCATCCGGTCGAGGATGTCCTGCACAGCCACGAAGTCTTTGATGGGATGGCCGAACTGCTCACGCGAGGCGGCATAGGCTTCGGCTTCGCGGCAAGCCGCTTCGCAAAGACCGATGGACTGGGCGCCGACGCCCAGGCGGGCGCCGTTCATCAGCGACATCACGTATTTGATCAGACCGAGGCGGCGTTCGCCTACGATCTGGCAAGGGGCGTTGGTGAATTGGAGTTCACAGGTCGGCGAGCCCTTGATGCCCATCTTGTTCTCGATGCGGCGTACGGTCATGCCACCGTCAGCCTTGTCGAACACGAAATACGACAGGCCGCGGCCGTCGGTGCTCCCCTCTTCGCTGCGGGCCAGTACCAGGTGCAGGTCGGCGTCACCGTTGGTGATGAAACGCTTCACGCCGTTCAGGCGCCAGCAGCCGGCCGCTTCGTCGTAGGTGGCCTTCAGGCGCACCGACTGCAGGTCGCTGCCCGCGTCGGGCTCGGTCAGGTCCATCGAGCAGGTGGCACCCTGGCAGATGCGGGGCAGATACTTGTCTTTCAAGGCATCGGAGCCGAATTCCTGGATGGTGTCGGCGCAGTCGGTCAGACCCCAGATGGTGGCGAAGCCCACGTCGGCGCGGGCGATCATCTCGGCCATCATCACAACCACCGCACGCGGCAGGTTGAGACCGTCGTACTTGCGTTCCAGCGAAACGCCGTAAAGACCGGACTGGATGAGGACATCGAGGTTGCGACGGGTACCGGGTGCGTACTGGACGCGGCCGCCGGCGAGCGTCGGGCCTACGTGATCGACTTCTTCCGCATTGGGAGCGATCACGTCGCCGGCGATTTCACCCAGCAGGGTCAGGACCCGGTCGTACTGGTCGACCGCCTGTTCGGCGGAAGCCGGCGCTTCGGGATGTACGCCTGCCTCGGCAAAATCTTTTTCTTTGACTGCGACCACCTGTCCCATCTCCGGATGGCGGAGATGGAATGCGAGACTCTCGTTATCGGTATAGAAATTCATATTATTTCAGATTATTCTTGTAACAGGCCATGAACTGGGGAATGACGGTCATCACGTCGCCGACGATGGTGTAGTCGGCGATGGCGTTGATGGGAGCGTCGGGATCGGTGTTGATGCTGATGATCTTGGCGCTCTGTTCCATGCCGGCGCGGTGCTGGACGGCACCGCTGATGCCGCAGGCGATGTAGAGTTTCGGACGGACGGTGACGCCCGTCTGGCCAATCTGGCGTTCACCTTCGCAGAAGCCGGCGTCGACGGCGGCGCGGGTGGCGCCGACGCTTGCGCCGATCAGGCGGGCGAACTTGTGGAGCAGCTGGAAATTCTCGCGGCTTCCCATTCCGTAGCCGCCGGCCACGATGATCTGGGCGCCTTTGATGTTGATCTTCTGCTCCTCGATCTCACGGCTGAGGATTTCGACGGCCTTGTCGGCCTCCGCGAGCGAAGCCTCGACGGCCACGGGAACGATCGTGCCCTTGTGGGTCGGATCGAAGATCTCTTTCTTCATCACGCCCTCGCGGACCGTGGCCATCTGCGGCCGGGTCTCCGGGCAGACGATGGTGGCGATGATGTTGCCACCGAAGGCCGGGCGGATCTGGTAGAGGACGTTCTCGTATGTCTTGCCCGTCTTGACGTCTTCGTGGGCGCCGATTTCCAACTGGGTGCAGTCGGCGGTCAGGCCGCAACGCAGGAACGAAGCGATGCGCGGGGCCAGGTCGCGGCCCACGCTCGAGGCGCCGAAGAGCACGATGTCGGGCTGCTGCGCCTTGATCAGTTTGGAAAGGACATCGAAATGCGGCAGGGTCCGATAGGGCGAAAGCCGCTTGTCGTCGGCCAGGAACACCTCATCCACACCATAGGGATAGAGCGACTCGGCGGCGACGCGCACGTCGCTGCCCAGAACGGCGGCCTGCAGGCGGCCACCCAGCCGGGTTGCGAGCTGACGACCCTTGGTGCAGAGCTCGAGACTGATGTCGGCAATCGTGTTCTTTTCCGACAGTTCGCAATATACTAATACGTTGTTCATCGATTCTCGGTTTTTCGGATCCTACAAAATATGCTCCTTGATCAGCG